>OGRN01000003.1_pt1 | contig 279144 bp, 280 predicted proteins | sample 1553401 | NCBI WGS metagenome assembly OGRN01 (sample SAMEA2580096, study PRJEB22360) | human gut metagenome | biome: human gut; feature: human-associated habitat; material: faeces | place: Denmark | collected 2008/2010 | reverse complement strand
GCTTAAATTCAGTCGTATAACGCAAAATGTACCCTCCTTACTGGGTGTCCAGTAAAGAGGGTACATTTCAGAGTCATTCATTTCTTCGCAGTCTCCTTTTTATGTTTTCTAGCTTTCCCTGCGTTAGAGCAAACCTCTTTATAAAGTTTTCTCCCAGCGATTTCAATCAGTTAAGGTGTCAACAACGCTGGGTATAGTCAAAAAGGGTTGTCAAAAATGAAGGGTTTTAAAAAATCAGAGTGTCAACGACCTTGGGTAGCGGTTACACAACTCAAGACCCACAACTCACAATTCACAACAGTCCCTATTCCCAACCGTGATACAGGTATCATACAATAAGCCGTGAACCCCTTGCTTTAGATTAAAGCAAGGGGTTCACGTTCTTCCTCAAATGAGTTTACTTTTATGCCTGACCTAGGACAGCAGCATTACTTACGAACCACAGAAATCCGTTCCTTGATGTGACTGCCTTTGACGATTTCATCAATCATGGCAAGGGCAAAGTCAGCGTAGCTGATGACACTTTCGCCGCGGCTATTTAGCGTCAGTTCTTCGCCAGTAAGTATGTAGCTTCCTGTGCGCCCTCCATCTGCCTGAAAATCCGCGGCCGGGCTGATGTAGGTCCAATTGACGTCGGAGCGGCTGCGCAGCTCGGTGAGGGCTTTTCCCATGGCCGTTGCAAGGGGCTTAAAGGCGCTTGGAAAGTCCGGCGTATCAACAAGCTGCAGGGTATGGGTCTTATCCGTGTAAAGGCTTCCAGCACCGCCTACAACAAGGAGACGGACCTTCGTACCACTCAAGGTATCGCAGAGATGCTTCAAGGATGAGCTATGAAGCGGCAGTGTTTCCGGCGTCCAGGCACCAAAGGCGTCGACGACAGCATCGAACCCGGCAAGATCGTCCCGTGTGAGGTCGAAGAGGTCCTTTTCAATGACCCTTTGGGCAAGGGAATGATTGGTGTGACGAACGATGGCCGTTACGTCAAGGCCCTGGGCAAGGGCTTCCTTTACAATCAGCTGACCGGCTTTTCCATTAGCGGCAACAACGGCAATTTTCATGATGAGATCCTCCTTTAAGATGGAGCCCTTTAGGGGCTTGTGTTTTTCTTTCGATGGATTTATCATACTTCATAGAAGTAACTTTTGTGAAGTAGGCACAATAAAGTGCTATAAGTACCTAAAAGAAACTATTGCGGAGGAATGCTATGAAATTCATTGAATCACTGCCTGCCTGTCCAGTGGAAACCACCCTTATGCTGATTGGAGATAAATGGAAAGTCCTCATTTTGCGTGATCTCCTGCCTGGCAAAAAGCGTTTTGGTGAATTGCGTCATTCTGTTGGCCATATATCCCAAAAGGTTCTGACCTCAAACCTTCGGGACATGGAAGCCTGCGGACTATTGACCCGTACCGTCTATGCTGAAGTACCGCCTCGCGTTGAATATGCTCTGACAGACCTTGGCATGAGCCTAAAGCCCATCCTTGACGCCCTTGATCATTGGGGCCGAGGGTATCAAAAAGCGGCCCATAAAGTAATGGAAAGTCTCTGACCTTATGCTAACTCCCCAATCATCCTCTATTCTATGCTATAATAGAGCGAATCATTGTTGAAGCGATGCGAAAAAGGAGCAGCGACCATGGCAGAAGAACAGACCCTTGAAGTCACCATCCAAAATATTGTCTTTCAATCCGATCAGGGGACATTTTGCGTTTTTCGAGGAGAAAATCGGGATCTCGGTGCAGTGTCTGTTGTCTATAAGGGCATAGCTCCTTTTGCCGGCGAAAAAGTGCGCCTTACTGGGTCGTGGACTGAACATCCTCGTTTTGGCCGCCAATTTGACTGCCGCACATGGGAAGCCCTCAAGCCTACCGGAGAAGCCGCCATCGTCAAAATGCTCGGCAGCGGCGCCATCAAGGGCGTAGGGCCTGCCATGGCGCAGCGCATTGTCGATTGTTTTGGGGAGGATACGTTCCGCATCATTGATGAGCATCCTGAACGACTGCGGGAAGTGCCCGGTATTGGCAAGAAAAAGGCTGAGGATATCATCAGTTCCTACAGTGAGATGACGGATACGCGGGAACTGGTCTTTTTCCTTGAAAGTCACGGTATCAGCGGCAACTATGCGCCCCGTATCCAATCCCTGTATGGGTCAACGGCGCTTACGCGGATTGCCAATAATCCTTATTGTCTTGCCGAAGATGTAGAGGGAATCGGTTTCAAAACGGCGGACCGGCTTGCCGTCAGCCTAGGCGTGGACCTTGACGGCGAGGAGCGCATCCAGGCAGGCATCCGGTTTGCCCTCATGCAGAGCGGGACTCAGGGGCATACCTGTGTCCCTGATGAATGGCTTGTAAAAAGCGCGGCGTCCCTTCTTTCTGTGGACCCTGTCGACGTGCGGACGATTTTCCAGCATCTGATTGATGAAAATAGGCTGCGCACGGAAGAAGTGGGCGGGGAAACCTGCGTGTACGCAGAATATCTCTACCAGGCCGAAGTGGGCGTTGCTAAACGCCTCATGGTCCTGCGTGACCGTGTGAACCAACTGTGGCAGGTGGACTACCAAAAGATCATCGAAGCGTGGGAAAAAGATGAGAACCTGACGCTGGCACCGGAACAGATAGAAGCCATTAAGACGAGCGTTGATCACGGCGTCTTTGTGCTTACGGGCGGACCGGGCACAGGGAAAACGACCGTCATCAAGGGCATCCTGTCCGTTCTTAAGGAAGCAGGCTGCAAGATCCTTCTTTCGGCACCGACAGGACGGGCAGCCAAACGCCTTGCTGAATCAGCCGGCGAGCCGGCCCTGACGGTTCACCGCATGCTCGAATATACGCCAAATGGCGACGAGGCCTTGTGGGGGCGCAACGAGGATACGCCCCTTGAAGCGGATGCCGTTATCGTCGATGAAGCGTCCATGATGGATATTGTCCTCATGTACCATCTCCTACGGGCCCTGCCCATTGGCTGCCGCCTGGTCCTTGTTGGCGACGTTGACCAGCTGCCGTCCGTAGGTCCGGGCAGTGTCCTCAAGGATATTATCCGCAGCGGCGCCATGCCTGTCGTACGGCTCGAAAATGTTTTTCGGCAGGCCCAACTAAGCCCCATTGTGCGAAATGCCCACCGCATCAACCAAGGCCTTATGCCACTTGTTGATGGAGATACGGATTTTACGTTCCGCCAGTTCATGAACGAAGAAGAGACCGTGCGTTACGTCGTTGATACGTATGCCCGTATGGTTAGAACCCTTTCCTGGCAGAATGTACAGGTCCTTTCTCCCATGCACCGCAATCCCTGCGGTGTAGAAAACCTGAATCGCCTGCTCCAGGCCCGCGTCAATCCGCCAAGTCCCGATAAAGCAGAACATAAGGCGGGGAACACGGTCTATCGTGAAGGGGACAAGGTCATGCAGATCCGCAACAACTATGAAAAGAACGTTTTTAATGGGGACATCGGACAAATTGACCTCATTCGCGGCAAGACGGTCTTTGTATCCTTTCCGGACCGTCCCGAAGGGGGCAATGTGACCTATGAAGGCGGCGAAGTGGACGACTTGCGCCTTGCTTATGCGATGAGTGTCCATAAGGCCCAAGGCAGTGAATACGCTGTTGTCATCATGCCCCTAGTGCCTGGACACTATATCATGCTTCAGCGGAACCTTTTTTATACGGCCATTACAAGGGCCAAAAAACAGGTTTATCTTGCCGGCAGCAAGAAAGCGATGCAGATGGCCGTCACGAACGACCGGACGCGCAAGCGCTATTCCCTTCTTGCCGAACGGCTGCATGGGGAACTTGGTATTGATTGACATGGAAAAATCAATTTAAAAATTTCATAATGGAAAATGATTATTAAAAAGAGGAATCCCGCCTTTTACAGCGAATAAAATAAAGTAAGTAACCTGTAATAAATCATATCAGTTTTTCAATACGTGGAGGTGTACTATGGAATTTTTAGAAGCAACCCTGACCAAGATCGTACAAGAAACCAGTGATTCCTACAGCTTTATCATGACCATCCCCGAAGGCTTTACGTGGAAAGCTGGCCAGCATGTTGCCTGGCAGATAAACGGCTTTGAACTTGATGCTGAGGACCGCAACACACGCGTTTTTACCATTGCCTCAACCATGGCTGACGGATATCTCATGTTTACGACCCGTATTGCCGACAAGCACACAAGTTTCAAGGAAGCCCTGCTCCGTAAAATCAAACCTGGTGATAAGATTGGTGTCGCGCGCCCCTTGGGGACCTTCGCCCTGGATGCGGAAGGCTTCAAGAAGACCCTCATCGTTGCCGGCGGTATTGGCATTACGCCCATCCGTGCTCTCTTGCGGGCCTACAAGGATCACCCTGTAGAAGGCCATGCCATTACAGTTCTTTATTCCGATGATCGCGGCGAATTTTGCTATAAGGACTTCTGGAAAGACCTTGAAACGGTTCCGGGTGTGGAAGTGCGGCTCATTTCGGACCGGGAAATCTTTATGAAGGATACGGACACTTATGCCAAAGACGTACAAAATGATGCCGAATACCTCATCGCTGGGTCCCCGGGGATGAACAATGCCTTTACGGAACGTCTCGAAGGCCTTGGCATCAAGAAGGAAAATATCAAGACCGACGTCTTTATTGGTTACTAAAAAGAAAAGCGTGCTGCCTTCGGGCGGCACTTTTTCATGGGCGGGGGCATGTTTTGCCCCCGCTCTTTTTTGAAAGGATGACTATGTGGCAAGTACTGAAAGAACTCATTCTCGCTATTTTTTATCCCCATTACTGTCCTGCCTGCCATGAAGAAGTAGAAGGCCCGGGCCTTTTATGTGAGGCCTGCCGCCGCAGCACCTATGCACCAGGCTATTTGGAACTTAAAAAAGAAACGGTGCCTCACCTTGACGCTGTTTACCGTCTCTATCGCTATGAAGGGGGCGTCAAACGGGCCCTTCATGGTCTCAAATATGAAAAGCGCCGGGACTATCTGGACCGCATGGGGGAGGAAGTCCTGCACCACGAGGCGGATCTTGAGCCTTTATTTACAGGAAATCCTTTTGTCGTAGCCCTTCCGACAGACCCCAAACGCCGAAAGACGCGGGGTTATGAAATCCCGCCCGCTATTTTTGGACCTTACCTGAAAAAACATGCGATGATCCTGACGCAGGCCCTTTGGCGGCAGAAGGCCACAAAACCGCAGTATGGGCTCAGCCGTGCGGAACGGCGGGAAAATCTATTGGGTTCCTTTGCCTTCCATCCGGTGAAGCTTGATGGGACGGTTATCGTCATCGAGCAAAGATGATTGAGATTGATACAAAATTTTGAATGGTGTGCATAGCTGAAAAGCCCATATATAGCAAGGTTTCCGTTTAGGTCGCCAAAGTGCCAAACTTTTTTTATGCCTAAAATTAGGGAGAAGTTCAGGGTGAAGAAAAGAAGATTGCCAGTAAAATAGATACGGCAGTAACGATAGCTTTTTATCGTTACTGCCGTATTTTATGCGGGGGTCATCATCATATCATAGTGCTGGGTCTGTTCCATTACATCGAATATGAGTTTGAATGTATAACGAATTTGATCTATATTTTCTGCGTCTTCTACATAGTCGAGTCCGTCATTGAATCGTTGATTTTCAGCTCCTATATACCTTAAAAGGGCGTTCAGTAAATGTTGCTTTTCTCTGTTTTCAGTTCCGTCAGGTCTTATTTCGAGAAATTCGTCTTTTCGTTTCATGATGCGATCTGTTAAAGTTTGACCTTCGTAACCGCTAATTTGGATAAAGTAATATTCCAAAATTTGTCTGGCTGTACGCATAATGACCGTAGCGGATTTTGCTTCCTTATATTCTTTCCATAAAGCGGCGTATGCATCACGTACAGGTGTATAGTTTTTTTCGATTGCAGGGGTATCGCTGTTGATATCTCGTTTGACGCATAGTTTTACTATCGAGACATTTCGTGTTTTTTGAATGAGATAAGAATTTACGCAATGATAGTATTTGAGTCGGTTATATGAAACTTCCTTATGGAAAAAGGCATTATGCGTCAGAATAAAAATTTGTTTTATATAGCGCGGTGTATCTTGCTTTGAAGCAGAACCATTATTAAAACAAATGGAAATCATTTCACGGATGATGGCACTGACAATGAACAGTGATGTGCTGTCCATGCTTGAAACAGGGTCATCAATAACTACGATTCGGTCTTTAAAATCGCTGTCAGCATGTTCGCGTCCTTTGACTTTGTGGTAAAAGTAAAGGAATGCAATAAAATTACGTTCACCTTCGCTTAAACCATGTGCTGGGGAGCCATCATCTCGAATAATTTCGTATTTGGTGGAATCGCGTTTATTCTTTTGAAGACGGAACCCTTGGAACCCTGAATCTAGTAATTCTTTATTGATTGTTTCCATTGTCGAATCGACATTGACAATCTGACTATTCAGTTTAGCAATCTGTGATTTTAAAGAAAGGCCTTTTTGGGTAATGTCATTTTGTTCTTTCGTCAATTTTGAAATTTCTGCATTCACATTTTTTAGACTGGTGCGGTAAGCATCAAGTTCTTTTTTAGATAGGAAAGCCATATGCTGCCAGACTGATTTTTTACACTCGGCCTGTTTTTCCTGTAAAGAAGCAATGATGTCGTTGTTAGCTTGGATAGCGGCATTGAATTTTTTTATTAAAGCATTTAGGCTATCAACAAGTTCAGATGTATCTTCTAAGTAAATAGGGCGTGAAGGTGCATCTAATTTCTCCTGTATGAAACCTTGGTTAATTTGTACAGTCTTTTTCAGGTTAATAAGTTGTTCTTTGTATACTGTGAAATCAATGCGAGAAAACTCGCAGTTTAGATTATTATCGAACTGGGTTAATAATCGAGCGAATATATCATTGTAAGACTGTTGGAAATTTTCTAGTGAATCGATATCAGACTTATATTCTTCATCGAAACAGGCGGCAAGCTGTTTTGCAAAATCAGCAGGAAGAAGCTGATGACAATAAGGGCAATGGCCATCTGTTTTTTCTGCGAATAACTCGTGACCTTGTTTGACCCAGTCCGTTGCACCTACCGCCTGTATGAATTTTGCAAAAGGAGTATCGGCACTGCTGATGATAGGTTGGGAAAGTAATACCGAATCCAGAGGTTCTTCAGGGGAATCCTTACATCCTTCTTTTAAAAGAGGATAGGATTTGGCTCTTTCATCAAATGCAGTTTCATATAAAGATTGCAGTACATTGAAATCTTGCTCCTTAGGTTCACTGATGGAAAGCAATTCATCAGTGAATACGGATTTTTTTCCTCTTTTACCTGCAAGTGCCTTTGCAAAGCGGTTGCGGATATCTGATGTGGTTTCCCAGCAAGAGGACTCCAATGCGATTCTTAATGCGGGAAGCTTTTCTTTTGCATCTGTAAGTGCATTTTTCTTTTCTTGATACTGCACTGCAAGCTTGTCGCGTTCTCCATTTAATTCGGCTACTTTATTTTGAATTTTGATATTTCCTTCGTTCAAACTGAAAACGCCAGGCATAGCAGCATCTTCCTTAATGTTTTTTGCGATGAAGTCCTGATCATAGACTAGAACTTCAAAGTTGCTGATGTCCGGGGTAATTCCGGATTTAGAACGAATAAGGCGGGCAATCGTGGATTTTCCGCTGCCATTTTTACCGTAAAAATAGTTAATGAGCGTAGGGTTTATTGTAACGCCATGAAACGTATTGTCGTCGAGAAAAATTGCTTTTATTGCGCCTTGCATTTTCTTTTCTGTCATTGAACTCGCCTCGTTTGTGATAGCAAAAGAACAAGCCTTAGCCGGGAAGGCTTAACAATCAGTAGGTTTAAATCGGGAACCCCAATTCACGGAATTCAGAAATCAAATCGACCTTTTTGACAGTCCAGTGTGTCCGATTGAGTTCACAGAAGCCTTTATGCCCATATATATCAAAATTCAGCAAGTTCTCGTTTAATATTTGCTGACTGAATTTCCAAAGAATGGATGGTTTGATGATAATTCCTTCATGGCGTACCTTTATTTTCAGGATGTAGCCGAACCCCGCTTGCTGATCCGGAGCGGCTAAACCATATCCTTCGTTTTCATGTGCAAAAATAGTAGGAAAGGTTTGAAGCGACTGAATTGCATCATCTGATAGAAGTGCGAACATTTTTTTTACGTCATCATCAATATATTCTGTAAGTGCTCTTGATGGTTCTATTGAAAAGCAGATTTCTGGATTTTTGATATCAATCATCCCGTCAACTATTAGATTGTAATAATCCGTATTAGGAGTCAGCGGCTGGTTGGGCACGATAGTTGGAATTGTTTTTTGTGTGGCATTTATGATTACATTATCAGCATGCTGAATCAACGTGTTTTTTTGTCCTTGCTGTGAGATGGACGGCGTAATTGAAGTCGTCGGCTGAGATATAGTGGTTTTGCTCAGGGTTAAATCATTGGACAATTAGAATCACACTCCATTGAAATTTCTTATTACTTGGGTGTTGGCTCTTTTGCTGGCCAAAGTTCGAGATACCGGTCACGTAATTCTTCGCGGATGCGAATAGAATTAGGCCTTAATTCTTCACGTAATCTTTCTCCTTCTTTAATGGACTGATTTTTACAGATTAAAAAATCAGGGTTAGAGGGGAGTAGCCGCATATATTTATCAGAGAGATAGTACAAATATTCATTGAAATTGTTTAACGTGTGGCAGACGATTTCCTGTATTTTTTCAGATTCGAAATCTCTCCAATCAAACTGCCATTTATTGTAGTTACGTTCAATCAATTCAATACAATGAATATCAAAAGCATCGCCTGTCGGATCGATGCGTATGCAGTATTTCAGAATATTTTTATAAGCATTTTTAAATTCTGCTAATAATTTTGCATCGTTATTGGAAATTTTTATATCACCCAATATAGTACTAGGAAATGTAGATGAGTTTCTGCCTGGCTGCATATTGATGTTGACCGTGTCGGCATGCTGTATGACTGTGTTTTTTTCCCCATACTGATTGATGCTTTTATTAGTTACTGCGTCAACAGAAACCTCTATTGGCTTTATTTGGCCCTTAGCTGGGAATTTGTTTGACATCTTAACCGCCCCTTTTGCCATCAGATAATTAGCGTATCGACATGAGTGATGTGGATATTTTTTTCACCATGTTGGTTGACTATAGTCGCATTTTGAATGATTTGTGTTTTTGAATAGTTGTTTTCTTCGGTGGTAGACGAATCGTCGGCTTCATAAGCCTTTTCTGAACTTTGATTGTTTTCTCCGTCAAGTACAGATGCGGATGCCGATTGATGGGATGTGTTGCTGCAAGTAACTTGCAGTTCCTGTTTAATATTGGCTCCTACACGTCCCTCATATTTTTCATAGCTGACGGGATACCAGGAGTGGTAGGTGTCGGCGCCTTTTATATTTTCATTAGAACGATTTGTGGCGATATAATACAAAATGCCCAAAAGAAGATCAGGAAGATTTATTTCTGTGTGGGTTATCAGGCTCTGTTTTTCAACCCATTTAGGCCAAATGAAAAATTTTTCATCTACTGGTATTGAGGAATCTTCTTGTATTAAACCGAGCAAATTACGGGTGAGTTGCTCGTATAGCGACTCGTTAATGAAATCACGGGTAAATTGCACCATCGCAGAAAAAGCTTTAGAATTTTCTTTTTGGATGTCTTCACCAAAGTTTCTGCGTTTATCATAATCGTTAAATCCAATGAAGGTACATAAATTCTTTTGGCATTGTTTAAAAAAGCTGGCATAGGTCTTAAGAGTGGTGCCTGCCGAACAGAAATCTGTAAGCTGATAAATTGAAATAAGCCTCCTGAACAATTCCGGTTCAGAGAGGCTTTCTTTTTGTCCTTTTACAAGCTCGGTATGTGTCTTTGTACTCTTTCTTGATCTGAGAACTTGGACAAAGAACGTACCGCCGCAAAGGAAGGGGATTCTCGTGTTTTTCATGATTGCCTCTGTTTTTCAAAAATAAACTCAATAAACTCGATATCCCATTGCAATAAACCCGATAAACAATATTCTGAAATCACAGATGGGGCAATGGGGCCGACATAGTTGCCTTTCTATCATTATATCACGTGATGGCATGATTGTCGTACTCCTGAATCCCTCAATCTGTAGTTAAAAAATCCGTTTCGAGGTTCATCTTTCGACGGGAAGATGCCTGGAGCCGAGAGATGGACATTAGATTTCTGTGTCAACCCACCAGGACGGTTGACCATGCGGAGCGAGGAGCATCCAAATGGTCAAGATGGGCGGCCCTGTGCGAAAACTCGCTTCGTTCGTTTATGAAAGCGAGTTAAACGATGGGCAAAAAACAGACAAATATTGAAAAGAAAAACTACTATATTCCATTGGAAATTACACCTGAAACCATCATTACCGAGGAATACAGAAACAGTGAAGTTCACTGGTCAAAAATCGGTTGCCGTAAGGTCCGTACTATTCTGATTCCAGCAACCAAAGAACAGTACTATGAATTCATGCGTCCGCTCTGGCGGGAAGATAAACGACAGCAGCGGCATGGTGCCGATGAGGTATCGGCGGACAAGGTGCGGGATGACTACGAGCTGGAGGTGCCTGATGACTTCAACTTAGAGGAAGAAGTCGTGAAGGAAGAGTTGCTGGCAGCGCTGCGCCATGAACTGGCAGCCCTGCAGGACATCGATCGGACTATCTTGATGATGCTTGCCGATGGTTCCAGCGAAGCGGCGACCGGGAAGGCCGTCGGCTTGAGCCAGAAAGCGGTGAACAAGCGCAAACATAAGCTCTATGCACTCCTAAAGGAACACCTCGAAGACTTCCGTTAAATGGGGAAAAATCCGGCTGCAAAAAAAAGTGGCCGGATTTTTTTTTGAAATCGGTACTTAACGATAACGCGGTTGTCCTATTACTGGTGAAGGGCGAACGAAGAAGCTCTTCAGGAAGGAGGCAGACAGATGATTCACACACAGACACCTGAGAAACTGGCTCAGCAGCAAAAGCTGAACCGGGAACTGGCGGCAGTGCTGATGGCCATCAGCACCACGACCCGCAGTATCGCCAGGAACATCCATCTCTTATCGATGCAAAGACATGTGAAAGGAGTCAATCCGTATGACAAACGATGAATTGCAGAAACTGGCAGCAGCCCTGACCGATTGCGGAAAGGCGCTGCTGAAGATTTCCGAAGCCATGGCGGTGAAAGAAGATAATCCGCCAGCTTCAGAAGCAAAATCTGAGAAGGCTGAAGAGCCGCTGACCCTGGAAGATGTCCGTAAAGTTGCTGCCGACAAGGCTCGCAAGGGATTCACAGCAGAAGTCCGCAGCCTCATCCAGAAGTATGGGGCGGACAAGCTGTCCGGCATTGATGCGGCACAGTATGAAGCGTTCCTGAAGGAGCTAGAGGTGATCGGTCATGCCGGGTAAACACGCGATGCTGTCCGCATCTTCCTGCTACCGATGGTTGGCCTGCCCGCCGTCCGCCCAGGAATGTGCCAATTTGCCGGATACCTCCAGTGAATTCGCCCGCCAGGGAACAGATGCCCATACGCTCTGCGAATTCAAGGTGAAGACAGCTCTGGGGCAGAAGATGGAAGACCCGACGAAATCCCTGACGTACTTTGATGAGGAGATGGCGGAATGCACTGATGAATATGCGCAGTTCGTTATGGAATGTCTGGCAGCGGCCAAAGCATCCTGCAAGGACCCGCTGATTATGATTGAACAGCAGCTGGATTTTTCCAAGTGGGTTCCTGGCGGGTTCGGAACAGGCGACTGCCTCATCGTGGCCGACGATACCCTGACGGTCATCGATTACAAGAACGGCCTGGGAGTCCTGGTGGATGCCGAGAAGAATCCGCAAATGATGTGCTATGCCCTCGGCGCACTGAACTTGTTCGATGGCATCTATGATATCCACCAGGTGTCCATGACCATCTTCCAGCCCCGCCGGGACAACGTCAGTACCTGCACCATGAGCAAAGAAAAACTGCTCCAGTGGGCCGAAACGGTGTTGAAGCCCGCCGCGGAACTGGCGGCCAAAGGCGAAGGGGAGTACAAGGCTGGCGACCATTGCCGTTTCTGCAAAATCAAGGCGACATGCCGCAAGAGGGCTGAATATAACCTGGAACTGGCTCAGTATGATTTCGCCGTCCCGTCCACGCTTCAGGATGAAGAAATCGAAGCCGTCCTGGCCAAGGCCGATGACTTGGTGAACTGGGCCGGCGACGTCAAAGATTACGCCCTGCATCAAGCCCTTTCCGGCAAGCAGTGGGCCGGTTGGAAATTGGTCGAAGGCCGGTCGAACCGTCGGTACGTCAGCGAAGACGCCGTTGCCGCCAAAGTAGAAGAAGCAGGCTTCGACCCGTATGAAAAAAAGCTGCTCGGCATTACGGCGATGACGAAACAACTTGGCAAGAAGCGGTTCGAAGAATTGTTGTCAGATTTAGTTGAAAAGCCGCAGGGCAAGCCAGTCTTGGTGCCGGAATCGGATAAACGCCCGGCCATGCACACCGCGGCAGACGATTTCAATATTGAAAATTAGGAGGAATTTATCATGACAAAAAAATTTACTAATCCTTGTAAGGTAATCACAGGAGTCAATACCCGCTGGTCTTATGCAAATGTTTGGGACCCGAAGTCTATCAATGGTGGTACGCCGAAGTATAGTGTATCTCTCATCATTCCGAAGTCCGATACGGAAACGGTCGAAAGCGTCCGAGCTGCTATCAAGGCTGCCTATGATGAAGGCCAGGGCAAACTCAAAGGTAATGGTCGGGTGGTACCGGCTCTCGAAGCTATCAAGACCCCGCTCCGTGACGGCGACTTGGAACGCCCTGGTGATGATGCGTATAAAGACAGCTTCTTCGTCAATGCCAATTCGGCTACCAAGCCGGGCATCGTCGATGCCGACTGCCAGCATATCCTGGAACGCTCTGAAGTCTACTCCGGCGTCTATGGCCGTGCGTCCATCAACTTCTATGCCTTTAACAGCAACGGCAATAAAGGCATTGCTTGCGGACTGAACAACCTGCAGAAAATCCGTGACGGTGAACCTCTCGGCGGCAAACCCCGTGCAGAAGATGATTTTGCTACGGCTGACGATGATGATTTCCTGGCATAAGGAGGCGTGATGATGGAAACTATGATGAGACTGATACTGGATGGCCTGTACTGCCTGGTTGCACTGTGCGCCGGTGGGTTCTTCGTGGCCATGATCTATACGGATATCAAAAAAGACCAGCGGGATGCAGAAATGGCCCGGCACCGGGAAGAACGGGAAGAAGAATATCACCGCAAGCAGATGGAATCTTTCCGGAAATAAGTAGTAGTGAATAACGGCGGCGGGGCCTTGTGCCTCGCCGTTTTTTCGAGGTGAAGAGTATGAAAACCATCAGTATCGATATTGAAACATTCAGCGATGTCAGCCTGGCTAAATGCGGCGTGTACAAGTATGCAGAATCGCCAGCCTTTGAACTCCTTCTCTTCGGTTATGCCGTGGATGGGGGCGAAGTGCAGGTCGTTGACCTAACGCAGGGAGAGCGCATCCCGGACGCTATCCTGGATGCCCTGACCGATGAATCCGTCACTAAGTGGGCGTTCAATGCCAGCTTCGAACGGGTCTGCCTGTCGCGGTACCTGTGTGACCTGGGAATGAGTCTGGATCCGTTCCATGATCATCATCCGCTTTCCCAGGATTGTTCCAGGTTCCTCAATCCGGCGGGATGGAAATGCTCCATGGTCTGGTCGGCCTATATGGGCCTGCCCCTTTCCCTGGAAGGCGCAGGAATCGTGCTGAAGCTGGACAGCCAGAAGATGAAGGAAGGCAAAGAACTGATCCGCTATTTCTGCGTTCCCTGCAAGGAAACCAAGTCAAACGGCGGCCGGACAAGGAACCTTCCTCAGCATGCTCTGGATAAATGGATGTTGTTCAAGTCCTACAACAAACGGGATGTGGAAGTGGAAATGGCCATCCAGGGGCGGCTGAAGAAGTATCCTGTCCCGGAACCGGTATGGGATGAATATCATCTCGATCAGGAAATCAACGACCGGGGCATCGCCATTGACCGGACACTGGCTGAAAATGCCATCGCCATAGATTCCCGCAGCCGGGACAGCCTGATGGCTGCGCTGAGAGAAAAGACGGGCCTGGAGAATCCCAATTCCGTTATTCAGATGATCGGCTGGCTGGAACGGCATGGGATGAAGACAGATTCCCTGGGGAAGAAGCAAGTACAGGAACTGCTGAAGACGGCGGAAGAACCGCTTCGCAGCGTACTGCTGCTCCGGCAGAAGCTGGCCAAATCTTCGGTAAAAAAATATCAGGCCATGGAGATGACAGCCTGCGAGGACAGCCGGGCCAGAGGGATGTTCCAATTCTATGGGGCCAACAGGACCGGGCGTTTTGCCGGCCGGCACATCCAGCTGCAGAACCTTCCGCAGAATCATCTGCCGGACCTCTCAGACGCCCGGGCGCTGGTACGCCAGGGAAATTACAAAGCCTTGGACCTTCTGTATGATTCCATCCCGGATGTCCTTTCCCAGTTGATCCGCACGGCCTTTGTGCCACGGAAAGGGATGAAGTTTGTCGTATCGGACTTTTCAGCCATTGAAGCCAGAGTGCTTTCATGGCTCGCAGGAGAAACATGGCGCTCGGATGTTTTTGCCAAGAATGGCGATATCTATTGCGCCTCGGCCAGCTCCATGTTCGGCGTTCCGGTGGAAAAACATGGCGTCAATGGACATCTCCGGCAGAAAGGGAAAATCGCAGAACTGGCCCTTGGCTATGGCGGCTCTACAGGTGCGCTGAAGGCCATGGGCGCCCTGGACATGGGACTTACGGAAAACGAGCTGTATCCTTTGGTGCAGTCCTGGCGGTCGGCCAATCCGCATATCGTCGATTTCTGGTGGCAGGTGGATGCCACCGTGAAGACAGCCATCAAGGAACAGATCCCCATGCGGGCCGGCTGCATCCGCTTCCTCTGCCAGAGCGGCATGCTGTTCATCCAGCTCCCAAGCGGACGGCGGCTTTCCTATGTGAAGCCCCGGATAGGCGAGAACCGCTTCGGCGGGGAATCCGTCACCTATGAAGGCATCGGCGCAACGAAAAAGTGGGAACGGCTGGAGAGCTACGGCCCGAAGTTCGTGGAAAACATCGTCCAGGGCATCAGCCGGGATATCCTCTGCTATGCCATGCAGACCTTGCGGTGCTGTGCCATCGTCGGTCATGTCCATGATGAACTGATCATCGAATGCAGCCGGGATGCCAGTGTCGATGCCATCTGTGAGCAGATGGGACGTACACCTCCGTGGGCCGAAGGATTGTTGCTCCGGGCAGACGGATACGAATGTGAATTTTATCAGAAAGATTGAAATGGGGGTACTTAAAGCATCGGATTCTGTCCTGCTACTGATAGAGGACGAGTTCCTCGGAAATTTTAACGAAAGGTGGAATCCGCTATGAAAAATTTGATTCCTGAAGATGATTACGGTATGTTCGCTGACCAGAAAGGAGTAGCCAGGGTCGATAGCCTGTTTGTGGCAGCGGTCTTTGAAAAGCAGCATTACAATGTGCTGCGTGATATCGAACGTATCACTGCACCTGCTTCCGGGTTGAGTCCAGAATTCATTGCCCTCAATTTTGAGTGCAATGCCTATCGGGATGCCAGGGGCCGCAAACTGCCGCGTTACCTGTTGACCCGAGATGGCTTTACCATACTGGTCATGGGGTACACCGGAGCAAAAGCAATGCGCTTCAAAGAACTCTATATCCATCGCTTCAATGAGATGGAGCAGTGCATCCGGTCGCTTCTGTCTGCCCGGCAGGAATTCCCAATGCTGACGGATATGATCTGCCGCCTGCATGAAAGCCCGAAGCCGTACCACTTCAGCAACGAATGTGACATGCTGAACCGTATCGTGCTGGGCATGTCTGCCAAGCAGTTCCGGCTGGCAAACGGCATCGAAAAAGGGCAGAGCATCCGGCCTTATCTGACCGCGCGGCAGATCCATGCCCTGGACCGGCTGCAGCACCTGGATTACGGTCTGCTGTATTCCTGTCCGGGTTTCCAGCAGCGCAAACAGATGCTCATGACCTATTACAAGACAGAACTGGAGGGATGAAGCATGTTTTACGTCAAGGAACCGATTCATGATGCCATGGAAGTCACAATCGAAATCAACGATGAGAATGTATTCTGCCGCTGCCCGGTTTGTGGCAGAGAAATCCTGGTGGATCTGGAGGAAGTTCTGGGCGATGGGAAGGGCGACCTGTTCGGGACAGCGGTCCTGTGTGAAGACTGTGCCCGGGAACTGATGGAGGTGCGCGATGGAGATGAACCCGAAGCGTAACGCCGAACATTATCCCGACCCCACAGCCTATCAGGCCATCCGGAATGCGGAACCGGCAAGGTTCCCGTTCCGGCCAGTGGTATACGTGTGTTCGCCCTATGCCGGGGATGTGGAGGCCAATACGGCCAGGGCGAGGAGGTACTGCCGCTATGTGACAAATCAGGGAGGCATCCCGCTGGCCCCGCATCTGTACCTGCCCCAGTTCCTGGATGAAAAGACGGAGCGGGACCTGGCCCTTTTCATGGATATCGCCCTTTTGTCCAAGTGCGCGGAACTATGGGTATTTGGCGATGCCATCTCGGACGGGATGCAGAAAGAAATCGAGTACGCCCGGCGCAAAAGGAAGCCTGTCCGGTATATCAAGGAGGTTTAAGGATCATGGAATTTACCCTTTATACGGCTGCTCTTACGGGGGCAGAGGCCAATTGCCGTTATCCGGAACAGCAGAAAATCAGCTGCGCCGAAGACCTTGGAGCAGCGGCTGCGTTTGACCATGTCTGTGTGGCATTCAAAAATGATTACCGGAAACGGGAGAATTTTCTCTCATCGGATGTCCTGGTCATGGACTGCGACAATTCGCATACGGAAAATCCTGCTGAATGGATGACCATGGAGAAATTCCTGGCCATAATGCCGGAAGTTTCCATGGCCATCGTCCCATCACGGAATCACATGAAGCCTAAAGACGGGAAGTGTGCCAGGCCGCGCTTCCACGTCTATTTCGGGATTCCCGAAATCACAGAGGAACCGTGCTATACGGAGCTGAAGCGGGCTGTTTATCACGCATATCCTTTTTTCGACGAAGCGGCTCTGGATGCGGCCCGTTTCATCTACGGCTGCCCGGCTGAGAAGGTGCTATGGCAGGATGGGAAAATGACGATTGACCAGGTGCTGAAGGACCGGGAAGCCGGGACACACAGCATTCCCCAGGGACAGCGCAATAATACCATGAGCCGCTTTGCCGGCCGGGTCATCAAACGGTACGGGGCAACCGAGCGGGCCTACTCCATTTTCCTTGAAGAAGCCGAAAAATGCGACCCGCCGCTTGCTGATGCGGAACTCAATAAAATCTGGCAGAGCGCTGTGCGTTTTGGTGAACGCATTGCCAGACAGGAAGGGTACGTCAGCCCGAACCAGTACAATAACGATTTTGCCTGTCAGGGCAGCCTGAAGCCGGAAGACTATTCGGATATCGGCCAGGCTAAAGTGCTGAAACGGGAATATGGCGATGAGCTGCGGTATACGGAAAGTACCGATTTTTTGCGGTACAACGGCATCTATTGGACTGAATCTCATCAGGAAGCCATCGGCGCAGCGGAAGAATTCCTGGAACTGCAGCTAGCAGATGCCAGGGACCAGATGGAAGCTGGCAGGAAGGAACTGCAGGAACTGGGCGTTGCGGCAGAACTCATCGACAAAGGCGGCCGGATGCTGGAGAAAGTCATCGAAGGCAGTCAGCAGAAAGCCTTCCAGTCCTACCAGGCGGCTTTGGCATATTATGCCTTTGTCATGAAGCGGCGGGACATGCGCTATATCATTTCGGCCCTGCAGGCCCTGAAGCCGATGCTGCTCATTCCCATCCAGGCCCTGGATGCGGATGAGTTCCTGCTCAACACGCCTTCGTTTACGTATGATCTGCGGCAGGGGATGGCGGGCAGGCGGAATCACCGTCCGGAAGATTATATTACCAAATGTACCGCTGTCGATCCCGGAGAGGAAGGGGAGACGGTCTGGCAGCAGGCCCTGGGCGAGTTTTTCACGGGCGACCAGGAGCTGATTGATTACGCCCAGGAAATCTGCGGACTCATGGCCATTGGCAAAGTGTATGTGGAAGCCCTGGTCATCGCCTATGGCGATGGACGGAACGGGAAGTCTACGTACTGGAACTCCATTGCCCGGGTGCTGGGAAGCTATTGCGGCGGCATCTCTGCCGATGCCCTGACGGCGAACTGCAAGCGGAACATCAAGCCGGAAATGGCGGAACTCAAGGGCAAGCGCATGGTCATCGCGGCCGAGATGGAAGAAGGTGTCCGGCTTTCCACTTCCGTCCTGAAGCAGCTCTGCTCGACAGATGAAGTCGGCGGCGAAAAGAAATACAAGACGCCGTTTACCTTTGTGCCGACCCATACGCTGGTCCTGTATACCAACCATCTGCCCCGCGTCGGAGCCAGTGATGAAGGGACCTGGCGCCGGCTTATCGTCATCCCCTTCAAGGCACAGTTTGAAGGCCATGGCGAAATCAAGAACTATGCGGATTATCTGGTGGAAACAGCTGGTCCTGCTATCCTGCGCTGGATCATCGAAGGGGCGGAGAAGGTCATTGCCAGCGAGTACCATCTGACCATGCCGAAATGTGTGCAGGATGCTATCCAGGAATACCGCGGACAGAATGACTGGCTCCGTCATTTTCTGGAAGACTGCTGCGATGTGGATCCATCATGCCAGGAAAAGTCCGGGGCGCTTTATACGGCCTACCGCTTGTACTGCCAGCAGATGAACGAATATACCCGCAGCACGACGGATTTTTATGGGGCACTGGAGAAAGCCGGGTTCGACAGGCGCAAGCGGAAAGCCGGATATTTCATTTACGGACTGAAACTGAAAGTCACAGATTTCCTGTGAGAGAAGGGAAGGGTGCAGGTCGGTGCAGGTCTATCCATAAACTCCCTTTAGGGCTGAAAAATAGAAAAAATGCCTTTAAGGAAAGTTTGCGGAACGACCTTCATCGACCTGCACCCCTGTAAAAAAGAGGTGATACCGATGCGGGAAAAAGAGATAGAACATCATCTGGTGATGGAAACCAGGAAGGCAGGCGGTATGGCAGTGAAGCTTGTTTCGCCATCGTTTTCCGGTATGCCGGACCGGTTGGTCCTATTGGGTGATGGGAAGATGGGCTTCGTGGAAGTGAAAGCGCCGGGGCAGAAGCCGAGGCCGCTGCAGCTGAAGCGGCATGCCATGTTGCGGAGACTGGGCTGCCAGGTCTTCGTTCTGGATGACATGGAGGACATCCCTGTTATCCTGAAGACCATCGCTCACACGCCCGATGGGAAAGGAGGCGGAGGTGCATGAAGTTCATGCCGCATGAATATCAGAAATACGCCATTGAATATATCAAGTCCCACCCCGTCACGGCCCTGTTCCTGGACATGGGCCTTGGCAAGACGGTGACAACGCTGACGGCCATCCGGGACCTGATGTATGACACCTTTGAAGTACAGCGGGTGCTGGTTGTCGCTCCGCTGCGGGTGGCGAGAGACACCTGGCCGGATGAAATCAAGAAGTGGGAACACCTGAAATGTCTTGCCTGTTCCGTCGTGGTCGGCAGCGTGCCAGAACGGAGAAGAGCCTTGCAGCAGGATGCGGATATCTATATTGTGAACCGCGAGAACCTGGTTTGGCTCTATGAGAACAGCCGCCTTGATTTCGATATGGTCGTCCTGGACGAGCTGTCGAGTTTCAAGAACCACCAGTCGAAGCGGTTCCGGGCCATGAAGGCCTTGCGCCCCAGAGTGAAACGCATCGTCGGCCTTACGGGAACGCCCAGCGGCAATGGGTTGATGGACCTTTGGGCCGAGTTCCGCATCCTGGATATGGGAAAGCGGCTGGGGAGATATATCAGCCAGTACCGGAACCTGTACTTCCAACCAGATAAGCGCAATGGCATGGTGGTGTATTCCTACAAACCCCTGCCGGGAGCGGAAGAAGCCATCTATCACCAGATTGCCGACATCACCGTGTCCATGAAGGCGACCGATTACTTGAAAATGCCGGAGCTGGTGAGCGTAGCGAAAGAAGTCTGGTTGAGCGGGAAGGAAAAGGAACGGTATGATGAACTGAAGAAATCCCTGGTGCTGGAACTTCCAGGCGGCGAGATCACAGCCGCCAATGTCGCGTCGCTTACCTTGAAACTTTCGCAGATGGCGAACGGCGCCATTTATACAGATGACAAGGCTGTGGTGGCCATCCATGACCGGAAGCTGGATGCCCTGGAAGACCTGGTGGAAAGCGCCAACGGGAAACCGGTCCTGGTAGCCTATTGGTTCAAGCACGATAAAGACCGCATCCGGCAGCGGATGGAAGCCCGGGAACTGAAGGAGCCGCAGGACTTCGCCGACTGGAACGCAGGAAAGATTCCCGTGGCGCTCATCCATCCGGCCTCTGCCGGACACGGCCTGAACCTGCAGCAGGGCGGTTCCATCCTGGTCTGGTTCGGCCTGACCTGGAGCCTGGAACTATACCAGCAGACCAATGCCCGGCTCTGGCGGCAGGGGCAGGCGGACAAGACGGTCATCATACAGCACATCATAGCCAGGGACACGATTGACGAGCGCATCCTGAAAGTCTTGGAACACAAAGACGGAACCCAGGACGCACTGATCGAGGCAGTGAAAGCTGACCTGGGCATGACGAAAACGGGAAATGGGGGCATACTATGAAGCAGGAACCGGAAGGAGAAGGAACACGTATGGAAGCCAAAGCGTACCTGGAACAGGCACGGAACATCAACATACAGATAGACAGCAAGCTGGAGCAGGTATCCGCTTTGCGGCAGCTGGCCATCAAGGCATCATCGACACTCAGCCCGGTGCCGCCGAGCGGGACGCCCAACCCGCACCGGCTGGAAGAAACCATTGCCCGCATGATGGATATGGAGCATGAAGTGGATGAAGCCATCGACGTCCTGGTCGAACTCAAGGCAGACATCATGAAGACCATCAGCCGGGTGCCGGATGCCCGGGAACGGGTCGTCCTGGAACTCCGCTACCTGGCCTTCAAGGACTGGGCGTCCATTGCCGATGCCCTGGGGCTTCATGTCCGCCAGGTGTACCGCCTGCATGACGAAGCCCTGAGACACATCGAGATTCCTGGAGAATGTCACTAAATGTCACTAAAGCAGCACTTGATGTCACTGGCTTCTGTAAGATATACTATAATCAGCAAGAAAAGAATGAAGGGCCGAGGCTTGAACGCCATCGGTCCTTTTTTGATGCCGGAGATGATACGAATGCCAAGAAGACCGCAGACACCGTGCAAGTATCCAGGATGCCCAAAGCTAGTGCCGTATGGAAGAAAGTATTGTGAGGAACATAAACGGCAGTGCCAGGGCGACCGGGTTAATGCAGAAACACGTGGCTACGGACGAGAGTGGCAGAAGGCCAGGAAGTTCTTTCTGAAACGTCATCCATGGTGTGTCCGATGCAAAGAGAAAGGACGGCTCGTCCCGGCAACGGTCGTGGATCATATCAAGCCGCATCGTGGCGACCCGGACTTGTTCTGGGACGAAACGAACTGGCAACCTTTGTGTAAGAGCTGCCATGACCATAAGACGATGACCGAAGACCGGGACATCGAGTACAAGTACTGAAAACAAGCGGGGTGGGGGGCTGTCAATCTCTGCAGCCCTTCCAGCCATGACCGCCGCCCCCTCAAATGGGAAAAACCGCGAAATTCATAAGGGGGGATATAAGGACGGAATTCAATCGAATATCAGGCAGCTCCAGGCTTATGGCCCGGGGCTTTTTTGTTGCCAGGAAGAAGGGAACCTTCATGAATGACTGCCAGCGCAGGCAGATTGAAACCATGCGGAAACAGGGGATGGGATACAAGGCCATCGCCCGGGAAACGAAGCTGTCACGGGACAGCGTACGGAATTATTGCCGCTGGCATCATCTAAATGGATACGGAGCCGCCATCGCCGCGGCATCCAGAAAGGAAACAGCGTATGAAGACATCGGATATGGAATGGAAAGTCCTGCCCATCGGCCAGCTGAAGCCTGCGGCATATAACCCCAGGAAGCAGCTGAAGCCCGGCGACAAGGAATACGAAAAAATCAAGCACTCCATCCAGGAGTTCGGCTATGTGGAACCCATCATCGTCAACTATGATATGACCGTCATCGGCGGGCATCAGCGCCTGACCGTATTGAAGGAAATGGGCTATGAAGAAGTGCAGTGTGTGGTCGTCCATATTGAAGACGAACACAAGGTCAAGGCCCTCAATATCGCGCTCAATAAAATCACCGGCGCCTGGAACGAACAGCTCCTGGCCGACCTCATCGTCGATTTGCAGAGCGTCGATTTCGATGTAAATCTGACAGGCTTTGAGGCGCCGGAAGTGGAGCAGCTCTTTTCTAAAGTCCACAACAAGAAGGTGAAAGAAGATGACTTCGATGTGGACGGAGAACTGGAACAGCCGGCTATGGCCAAGGCAGGGGATATCTGGCTCATGCGGGAACACCGTGTCATCTGCGGCGATGCCACGCTGCCGGAAACCTACACACGGCTGATGGACGGCAAGAAAGCCAATCTGGTGCTGACGGATCCTCCGTACAATGTGGATGTGGAAGAAACGGCCGGGAAAATCAAGAACGACAATATGCCGGACGATAAATTTTATCAGTTCCTGTTCAGCGCCTTCGTCAACATGGAGCAGAACATGGAACGGGATGCATCCATCTATGTGTTCCACGCCGATACGCAGGGGCTGAACTTCCGCAAGGCCTTCAAGGACGCAGGCTTCTACCTGTCCGGCTGCTGCATCTGGAAGAAGAACGCCCTGGTCCTGGGCCGCAGTCCGTACCAGTGGCAGCACGAGCCGTGCCTGTTCGGCTGGAAGCTGAACGGGAAACACCAGTGGTATTCCGACCGCAAGCAGACAACCATCTGGGAATATGACCGTCCGAAAGCCAGTAAGGAACATCCGACCATGAAGCCAGTGGCGCTCATGGCCTATCCCATACAGAACTCGTCCATGAGCCACTGCATCGTCCTGGACCCGTTCCTCGGATCCGGCTCCACGCTCATGGCCTGCCAGCAGACGGACCGCATCTGTTATGGCATCGAGCTGGACGAGAAGTTCGTCGATGTCATCGTGAAGCGGTATATCAGCGAGTGCGGGAGTGAAGGCGTGTTTGTACTGCGTGGGAATGAGAAAATTCCCTATGATAAAGTGCAAGAATGACTTGCTATTATCGGCGTTCAGAGTGATATATGTACTAGCAAAACAAGGAGGTACATAGACCATGACAATCCAGACGAACCTGAACGACCGCAAGGAACTGGCCAGACGGCTGATTCCTTTCAACCATAACGAAAAGCTTCATTACACCGGGACGCCGGCCTTTGCCTACGAAGGGCAGGGCTTCCGCATCCTTCGCAGCGGCGATATCGAATGCGATGATGAAAAGACAGAAGCCGCCATCACGGCTTTCCTGCAGGAAGCCGGAATCCTTCCGCAGCCGAAACCGGAAGAAGGAACGGAAACCGAAGTAACGCAAGAACCGACACAGCAGGATGAAACGCCAGAATCGGAAGCACTGCCGCAGACGGAGCCGGACAAGATGGAAATCAAGGTTCCCAATGATGGCATGGATGGGGCGCAGCTCCGCAACCTGGTCTTCATGCTCCATGCTCAGCAGTACCTGCTCAACCGGGCCGCAGGACATGAAAACATCCATGTGCCGGACAGGCTGGTGGAAGACCTGAAAGAAGAACCCGGTACAGACCGGACTTCCTTCTTTGCCATCTATCAGAACTACGGAAAGGAAGGGCGGGGGTTCCTGATTGCCGCAGACACGGTGACATTCTGCTTCTCCGCGACCGGCAATGCCGTAAAGAACCGCGCCCTGATTGAACTGGCGGCTTTCATGGTCAGTGCGGCGAAAAAGGCGAAACGGGTCCAGCCTGCCACACGGAAGCCGGAAAACGAGAAGTACTACCTGCGGATGTGGCTCCTGCGCATCGGCATGGGAACCAAAGCCAGCCACGAATCGCGCATGGTCCTGCTGAAAGGCCTGAACGGATGGAGTGCTTTCCGCACGGAAGAAGAGGCCATGACCCATGCCAGAAAGCAGAAGGAACGCCGGCATCCGAACCTATAAACCTTCGATTTAATTCATAATTATTCTCAAAATAGCTTGCTATTGTGTGCCTTTAGAGTGATATATAGTGTACCAAAAGAACACACGCACACATAGAAAGGACAGAGATGATTATGAAAACACTGCACTTTGGAATCGAAATGGAAATGACAGGGATTACGAGAAGCCGGGCCGCCAGCCTCATGGCCCGCTTCTTCGGGACGGAAAGCCGGCACGAAGGCGGAGCCTACGATACCTACACTGCAAGGGATGAACAGGGACGGAAATGGAAAGCCATGAACGACTCCAGCCTGGTTCCCCAGAAGAAGGTGAACGGAAACATTACAGATGCTTCCAGCTTCTACCGCACGGAAGTGGTCAGTCCCATCCTTTCCTACGAAGACATCCCGAAGCTGCAGGAACTGGTGCGGACGCTTCGCAAGGCCGGAGCTTTTGCCAACAAGTCCTGCGGCATCCACATCCATGTCGGGGCCGAACAGTTCACGGCAAAGACCCTGCGGAACCTGGTGAACATCATGGCGAGCAAGGAAGACATGATTTACCGCGCTCTCCAGATCAACCCCTCGCGGGAAAGCCGGTACTGCCGGAAGACGAACACCGCTTTCCTGAAGGATCTCAACCGGAAAAAGCCGGTCACCCTGGACGGCATCGCCAACCTCTGGTATCAGGAAGCGCCTTACGGACGGAATCATCATTACAACAGCACCCGCTACCACGGGCTGAACCTGCACGCCACCTTCACCAAGGGAACCGTCGAGTTCCGGCTTTTCAACGGGACGCTTCACGCCGGGGAAATCAAGGCATACATCCAGTTCTGCCTGGCTGTCGCCCATCAGGCTCTCACGCAGAAGAAGGCCTCGGCACGGAAGACCGAGACGGATAATGAGAAATACGCCTTCCGGTGCTGGATGCTCCGGCTCGGACTCATCGGCGACGAATTTAAGGCCTGCCGCCTCCACTTCCTCAAACACCTCACGGGCAATTCCGCATGGCGCAATGCCGCCGCTTGAAGGAGATAGCCTTCCGGGCAGCTTCGGCTGCCCTTGGGGTGGTAGAAGGGCATTCCCTTCAGAAAGGATGAGAGCGATGAAACAAAGAATCTACATTGCCTACGGCAGCAACATGAGTGAAGTACAGATGGCAAGACGGTGCCCTGATGCCGTTCTTGCAGGAACGGGCCGGATCCGGGGCTATGAACTTCTCTTCAAAGGGTCCCTGACAGGATGTTACGCCACTATCGAAAAGAAGGTGGATACCTTCGTGCCGGTTGTTTTCTGGCGCATTTCTTCGGCGGATGAACGGCGGCTCGATGCCTATGAAGGCTTCCCGCGGTTCTACTACAAAAAAGAAGTGGAAATGGAAACAGATGACGGCATCATCAGCGGTCTTGTGTACATCATGCACGAAGACCGGCGGTTCGGCATCCCGGAAGACTGGTACTACCAGAACATGGAGCAGGAGTACCGCAAATTCGGTTTCGACCTGTCCGTCCTGCGGGCCGGTCTGCGGCACAGCCGGGAACGGATGGAAGGGACGCGGGTGCGGCTTATCGCCATGGATGACAGGCAGGCACCGTCCAGGGGAACTGAAGGCACCGTCCAGTTCGTCGATGATGCCGGAACCATCCATGTACAGTGGGATACGGGCAGCAGTCTTGGGCTGGTACCCGGAGCCGATGAATGGGAAGTCATCGAATAAGATGCATAAATATCGGATGAATGACTTGCTATTATGTGCGTTCAGAGTGATATATATACATGACAAAGGGGATAAGCCCTAGAGGAAAAGCACACGAAAGCGAGGATTTTACCATGACAAACATCTATGCACTCCGCAACCATTTCGAACTCCGCGAATACCAAACAGCCATAACAAGGGCTGATTTTGAAGCCCATTTCAAGGCTACCAAGGAAAAAATGACCTTCACTTTTGGCGGATGGGATGGCGAAAGCTACGATGGCGAAAGCCGCACGGCAAGGGTTTACCGGACTGATATAAAAGGCTACGAAGATGCCCGGTTCATCAAAGTCGGCAAGGGGTTTCATTATATCGAGGAAGACCGCCAGGTGCTTGAAAAAGCAACCGGGGCAACCCATCCAAGCGCCGGATGGCTGGTCGATGTCCTGAAAAGCACGAAGTAAGGGAATCCTGAAGACGGGGCTGCAAGGCCCTGTTCTTTGCCATAAAATAAAATGCATAAATTTTCTTTAGAAATGGTAAAAGAAAATCTGGGAAGGCTGCAGCCGCGGCCTTCTCTGCCGTACAGCCCGCAAGGGCTTTTTTTATTGGGAGGTGAGCGCCATTGGCTGTACGAGGAAGAAAACCGAAGCCGACGGCGCTCAAGGTGCTGGAAGGCAATCCCGGCCATCGTCCCCTCAATAAGAAGGAACCCATGCCAAAGGGACGGCTCCCTCGCTGCCCGGACTGGCTGGAGGATGATGCCAAGAAAGAATGGAAGCGGCTGGGGAAAGTCCTCGCTGAGATGGGGATGCTGACCCATCTGGATATGATGGCCTTTGCCGGATACTGCCAGGCGTATGCCCGGTGGAAAGGGGCTGAAGAGTTCATCACCCAGCATGGGGATATGGTGCGGACGCCGAACGGCTACCTGCAGCAAGTGCCGCAGGTGTCCATCGCCCAGACGAACCTCAAGATCATGCTGAAATTCTGCGAGCAGTTCGGCCTGACTCCGTCTGCCCGGAGCCGCATGATCGGGGAAAAAAACGGGGCAGAAACAGAAACGGATGAAATGGAACTGCTGCTAAGGGGGTGACAAGTTTGGCGTTTGTATATAAGCCGTCAGCGTTCATGCTGCCGGATTCCCGTTATGATGAAGAAAAGGCTGACCGTGCCGTCGCTTTCATCGAGCATCTCTGTCATACCAAAGGAAAATGGGCCGGGAAGCCTTTCCTCTTATTGCCCTGGCAGGAACAGATTGTGCGTGACCTGTTCGGCATCGTCAAGAAAAACGGGAAGCGGCAGTTCCTGACGGCCTATATAGAGATTCCAAAGAAGAACGGGAAAAGCGAGCTGGCTGCAGCCATCGCCCTGTACCTTCTTTATGCCGATAATGAACCGAGTGCCGAAGTGTATGGTGCGGCTTGTGACCGCAATCAGGCATCCATCGTCTTTGATGTGGCACGGCAGATGGTCGAGATGAGTCCGGCCCTGATGCGCCGTTCCAAGATACGGTCGGCCGGGAAGCGGATCATCAACTACCGCAATGCCGGGTTCTATCAGGTATTGTCAGCGGAAACAGGAACCAAGCACGGACTCAATGTGTCCGGCCTGGTCTTTGATGAAATCCATGCCCAGCCGAACCGGAAACTCTACGATGTCCTGACCAAAGGCTCTGGTGATGCAAGGGAGCAGCCGCTCTTTTTCATCATCACTACGGCGGGCAATGACAAGAACAGCATCTGTTACGAACTGCATACCAAGGCCCTGGACCTGATGGCGGGCCGGAAGAAGGATGCCACCTTTTACCCGGTGGTCTATGGGCTGAAACCTGAGGAAGACTGGACGGACGAAGCGAACTGGTACAAGGCGAACCCGTCCCTGGGCCATACCATACAAATCGACCGCGTCCGGGAAGCGTATCGGACTGCCGTCGAAAATCCGGCGGAAGAGAATGTCTTCAAGCAGCTCCGGCTCAATATCTGGACTTCGGCCAGCATCCGCTGGATACCGGAACAGGTCTACGACAAGGGGAATCTTCCCATTGACCGGGATTCTCTGCGGGGACGGATGTGCTGCGGCGGGCTGGATTTGTCCAGCACGTCGGATATCACGGCCCTGGTCCTGGCTTTCCCGCCACGAAGCGAGGATGAGAAATACATCCTGCTTCCTTTCTTCTGGCTGCCGGAAGACACGCTGGAAGTGCGGTGCCGCCGGGATCATGTCCTTTACGATGTCTGGAAAAAACAGGGATTCATCCAGACGACAGAAGGGAACGTCATCCATTATGGTTTCATCGAGAAGTTCATCGAAAAGCTGGGTGAAACATACCATATACGGGAAATCGCTTACGACAGGTGGAACGCCACCCAGATGGTGCAGAACCTGGAAGACATGGGCTTTACCATGGTGCCTTTCGGCCAGGGATTCAAGGATATGTCACCGCCGTCGAAGGAGCTGTTCAAGCTCCTGATGGAAGGGAACATCGTCCATGGCGGCAATCCTGTTCTCAAATGGATGGCTGGCAACGTGGTCATGCGGCAGGACCCGGCGGGAAACATCAAGCCGGATAAAGAAAAATCCGTCGAAAAAATCGACGGAATCGTGGCGTCTATCATGGCACTGGACCGCTGCATCCGCAACGGGATAGGCAGCGGCAGTGTCTATGACGAACGGGGTGTTATTGCTTTTTGATTTTTATTACCAGGTAATTTGGCAGATGTTCATTCTGAACACCCAATCGAAAAGATACGCCATTCCCCTTAAAAGTGGAGAGATGCCTTCCTTTTTCAGGTCTACATAGCCTGTCAGGTATTTTCGTACAGATACCTTAATGTCGTCGTCCAATCTTAGGTCATGAAGTGGGTTATTGCAGTAGAACATTCCCTTTATGCCATGTATTCCCATTGTTTTCAATGTTCTCTTCATCAGTACTTTTATACCGAAGCTGCCGATAGTATCAAATACGAGGCAACCGTGGGAAAAGGCACCCTTTAGCCTCAGAATAAGTTGATGTACCTCTTTTTCTCTGAGATATATAAACACTCCGGCTGCAAACAGGAAAACTCCTTGAAATACATCAATGTATTGAGTCCAAGTATCATCATTTAAATCAGCCGCGATATTGATTTCTCGGCCAATAGGGGGAAGAAGCGAATTTCGTATGGAAATAATGTCTTTCCTGTCGATATTGTATAGATTCATTCTTCCGTTATCTCCTAAGCGAGGGGTCTGATCTAATCCGCATCCCATATTCACAACAGCCGCATCTGGATGGGAAGATAGATAGTCTTGCATCTCATAAAGAATAGCTTTGCTTCGAAGAATACCTTCTAAGGCACCAAACTTCCAAACAAAAGAACCTTTCTTTTTATCAAGCGTAGAAAAATCGTAATTCAGATGTCTGATTACGTCATCCGCATAAGGGTCTAGGAGAATGTGAGGGAAGAGCTCATTGCCAAGTTTCCTGGCATAGAGGGGAATGATTAATGTTTCTTGCACCGTATTTTTTTCAATAGTTATTCTGCTCATGAGTGCTCATTTCCTTTCTGAGATTTACTATTATAAAGATAGTTTACCACTAATAAAACGTGTTTGTAAACTATCAATTACTAGGTTAAGTATCCCTTTTCAGGAGGTTTTCATGCATATCCCATTTTTATCCAGCCTGTTCCGTACTCGGGACAAGCCTCAGAACTATTACATCGGCACGGATTTCCGTTATCTGTTCGGCCCTTCCACCAGCGGCAAGATGGTGAACGAGTTCACGGCCATGCAGACAACGGCGGTGTATGCCTGTGTCCGCATCCTGGCGGAAACCTTGGCAGCTCTGCCGCTACAGCTGTACCGTTACACGCCGGGCGGTAAGGAGCGGGTCTATGACCATCCGCTGTATCATCTGCTCCATGATGAGCCGAACCCGGAGATGACCTCGTTCATCTTCCGGGAAACGCTTATGAGCCATCTGCTCATCTGGGGCAATGCCTACGCCCAGATCATCCGGGACCGCCTGGGACGGGTGCAGGGACTCTATCCGCTGCGTCCAGACAAGATGACCGTCTGCCGGGATGACCGGGGACAGATTTTCTATCTGTATACCAAGACGGGTAATGAGAATCCGAATGTCAAACCATACGGGCAGGTGGTCCTGCAGAAGGAAGATGTACTGCATATCCCCGGCCTTGGTTTTGACGGCCTGGTCGGCTATTCGCCCATTGCCATGGCCCGCAATGCCGTGGGCATGACCATGGCCTGCGAGGAATACGGTGCGTCTTTCTTTGCCAACGGAGCCAGTCCCAGCGGGGTGCTGGAACATCCCGGCGTTCTGAAGGACCCGGCCAAAGTCCGGGATTCGTGGAATGCTGTCTACCGGGGGACGGGCAATGCCCACAAGGTAGCTGTGCTGGAAGAAGGCGTGCGCCCAGACGGGCGTCATTGATAGTAGTGTTTGGTACTACCACCCACAATCATGGGTGAGTTGACCTGCTTTACCGCAATGCGAAAGCTGATACGGGAACATAGCACGGCAGGAAAGCGGTAAGTTACCCAAAGGCTATAAGGTACGACTGAACCGCAACAACAATCGGATATGAGGTTTAAGTTATCTACTGAACGTGAGACCTGAGTGTCCATTTCCGAGGGGAATTGGGAAATTAGCCTATTACCCATTCCGTGACCGGCTGTCTTTACATCCTTCAAAGACAGCATGATTGCAAATGTCACGGCACGAGCAGGAGAACCTGTGTTAAAGGGTCTAAAGCGGAACCGACAATCCGAGCATACCAAGCAATGACGCTAACTGGGGATACCCTAAAGACGGATGCCGAAAGGCTATAGTCTATAGGACTTGAATACCGCCTATGGGTACGGAGCGTTCGTAGTAGTCTGAGAGAGTTAATGGCTCTTACATGGCGAAGGAACGCAGTTTATGCAACTCTAAAAGGAAAGATGAAAGGGAGGAGAAACCTCGATGAAGCCAACATCTGAAATTTTAAAGCGAATGTACGGAAATTCTGAAGAGCATTCAGACGGTATCTACACGCGGCTCTATAGGTATCTTTTGCGAGAGGATATCTACATGACCGCATACAAGAACCTTTACGGAAACAAGGGCGCAGGAACTGAGGGTGTGGATAATGATACGGCTGATGGTTTTGGAAAGGAATATGTGAATCAGATTATTGATGAACTGAAAAACCTGACCTATGAGCCAAAAACAGTAAAACGTGTCTACATTCCTAAGCGCAACGGGAAAATGCGTCCATTGGGCATTCCGTCATTCAGAGATAAACTGGTACAGGATGCGATACGGCAGATACTTGAAGCAATCTATGAGCCTGTTTTCAGTGCCCATTCGCACGGATTCAGACCAAATAGAAGCTGTCATACGGCGCTGAAAGAAATCAGTCGTTCGTTCCGCAGTACGAAGTGGTTTATCGAGGGTGATATTAAAGGGTGCTTTGACAACATTGACCATGCGGTTCTGCTGAATCTGCTTTCCGAGAAGATCAAGGATAGCAAGTTCATAAATCTGATAGGAAAGTTTCTGAAAGCAGGCTACATGGAAAATTGGGAATACCACAAGACATACAGCGGAACACCGCAGGGCGGCATACTTTCCCCGATTCTTGCGAATATATATCTGCATGAGTTGGATAAGAAAGTAGAAGCCATGCAACAGGAATTCAATGCGTCTGCTGAATATGCCTATACACCTGCATACGGTAAAAAGGTAAGAGAGATTGTCAAGCTGAGAAAGCGTTACGGTGATTGCGATGATGAAGCAGAAAAGAAAGAACTGCTAAAACAGATTCATAAGCTTGAAGTGGAAAAGCGCAGATTGCCATACAAGGACGCTTCCGACAAGAAAATTGCCTATGTACGCTATGCCGATGACTTTATTATTGGTGTCAGCGGAAGCCGTGAAGATGCGGAGAGCATAAAGCAGGAGCTTACGTTGTTTGTCGCAACAAAATTAAAACTGGAACTGTCTGACGAGAAAACAAAAATCACGCACAGTTCCGACAACGCTCATTTTCTCGGATATGACATCAACGTGCGCAGATGTCAGGAATCCAAAAGGAAAACCAACGGGGTTGTACAAAGGACGCTTAATAACTCTGTAGAATTGCTTATTCCTATGGAGCGGATTGAGAAGTTTATGTATGACCGTGAGATTGTCATCCAAGGTAAAGACGGCAGTCTCATTCCATGGCAAAGAAACTCGATGGCAGGTCTTACAGACCTTGAAATTGTAGATACCTATAACTCGCAGACTCGTGGAATCTGTAATTATTACAGCATTGCCAGTAATTTCTCAAAGCTGACGTATTTCGTTTATCTAATGGAATACAGTTGCCTGAAAACACTTGCTAAGAAGCATAAAACCAGAATATCAGGCATAAAGAGAATGTTCAAGTGCGGTAAATCATGGGGCGTTCCCTATGAAACGATGAAAGAGAAAAAGCGCATGATGATTGTGAAATTCTCTAACTTCAAACGGGGAAAAGTCTTTGAAGAACCAAACATTGATACGGTAAAGAACCATATTCATTTAAACACAAGAAATTCTCTTGAAGCCAGGTTGAAGGCTTGTAAATGCGAATTATGCGGTGCGGAAGGTGACGGAATTTCCTTTGAAATCCATCACATCAACAGAATGAAAAATCTTAAAGGGAAAGAGCAATGGGAAATGGCGATGATTGCAAGAAAAAGGAAAACACTTGTCGTTTGTAGAGAATGCCATAAGAAAATCCATCATTCGTAAGAGCGTAAATGGAAAGCCGTGTACATCGAGAGGTGTAAGCACGGTTTGGGGAGAGGCATGTGCAAACCGACATTGGAAACAATGCACGGCGGCACTTGCCTACTCTACATGAAGTACCAGCAGATCGGCATCCCGCCGGAAGAAGCACAGTTCCTGGAGACGCGGAAGTTCCAGCTCGATGAGATTGCCCGGCTTTACCGCATCCCGCCGCACATGATCGGCGACCTGGAGAAAAGTTCCTTCAATAACATCGAGCAGCAGTCCATGGAATTTGTGAAATACACCCTTGACCCGTGGGTCATCCGCTGGGAGCAGGCCATGCAGAAAGCCCTGTTCCTGCCGGAAGAGAAGAAGCAGTATTTCCTGAAGTTCAACGTGAACGGCCTCATGCGCGGCGATTACGAGAGCCGCATGACCGGGTACAGCATCGGCCGGCAGAACGGCTGGCTGTCCGCCAATGATATCCGGGAGATGGAAGACATGAATCCCGTGCCGGATGAAGAAGGCGGTAATCTATACCTTGTCAATGGCAGCATGACGAAGCTCAAGGACGCCGGGGCCTTTGCCCAGAAGGGAGAAACGAATGAAACATAAATTTTGGAAGTGGGTGACCAACGAAGCACCGGATTCTTTCGGCAGTAATCGCACGCTCTACCTGGACGGCCAGATTTCCGACGAAACCTGGTGGGGTGATGAAGTGACGCCGAAGGCGTTCAAAGATGAACTGAACGCAGGCAGCGGTGACATCACGCTCTGGATCAACAGCCCGGGTGGGGACTGCTTTGCCGCCGCACAAATCTATAACCTGCTCATGGATTATCCGGGGAACGTCACCGTCAAGATTGACGGCCTAGCTGCTTCGGCAGCTTCCGTCATCGCTATGGCCGGGACCAAGGTCTGTATGTCGCCAGTGGCCATGCTGATGATCCATAATCCGGCGACCCTGGCCTATGGCGACCAGGCAGAGATGGAAAAGACCATCGGCATGCTGAGCGAAGTCAAAGAGAGCATCATCAATGCCTACGAAATCAAGAGCGGCCTGGCCCGCACGAAGATTTCCCACATGATGGATGACGAGACCTGGCTCAACGCGAAGAAGGCTGTGGAACTGGGCTTTGCCGATGAAATCCTGTTCGACCAGAAGAAGGGAAATGAAGAACAGCCGGAAGCCATGCTCTACAGCCCGGTCACGGTGACGAATTCCTTTGTACAGAAACTGAAACCAAAGAAACCCTTGCAGAAAGTGCCAGCCGCTTTCCTGGAGAACCGGCTGGCATTGCTCATTCATTAAGGAGGACAATAATGGATACGATTTTAGCACTGCGTGAGAAACGCAAGAATCTGTGGGATGCGGCGAAAGCCTTCCTGGATACGGCCCGTGATGAGAACGGCATGGTGTCTGCGGAAGACGCGGCCCGGTACGACAAGATGGAAGCGGATGTAGTAAATCTCGGCAAGGAAATCGACCGCCTGGAACGCCAGCAGCAGCTTGATGCCCAGCTGTCCCAGCCGACAACGATGCCGATTACTGAACTCCCTGGCGCAGGCCAGAATGGAGCAGAAAAGAAAGGCTGTGCGTCCGATGCCTATCGTAAGGCTTTCTGGGACAGCATCCGCCATAAGAACTTCATTGATGTACAGAACGCCCTGAGCGTTGGCACGGATGCCGATGGCGGCTATCTGGTGCCGGATGAATTCGAGCATCAGCTCATCGACAAGCTCCAGGAAGAGAACTTCTTCCGCGGCCTGGCCACCGTCATTCATACCAGCGGCGACCGCAAGATTCCCGTCGTGACGGGACATGGCGAAGCGTCCTGGATGGAAGAGAATGGGCTCTATCCGGACAGCCAGGATACCTTCGGCCAGCAGTCCATCGGGGCATACAAGCTGGGGACGGCTATCCGTGTGTCGGAAGAACTGCTGAATGACAGCGCTTTCGACCTGGAAAGCTATATCGCTGGCGAATTTGCCCGCCGTATCGGTACGAAGGAAGAAGAAGCCTTCCTCATCGGTGACGGGAAGAACAAGCCGACTGGCGTGTTCCCGTCCGCGGAGCTGGGCGTGACAGCCAATGGCGCATCCATCACCTTTGATGATGTCATCGACCTGTATCACTCCCTGCGCATCCCGTACCGCCGCAAGGCTGTCTGGCTCTTGAACGATGCGACCATCAAGGCCCTGCGCAAAATCAAAGACAACAACGGCAACTACATCTGGCAGCCGTCTGTCACGGCCGGGACACCGGATACCATCCTGAACCGTCCCTGCTACAGCACATCCTTTGCCCCGGAACTGGCGGCCGGCAGCCGTCCCATGCTCTTCGGCGATTTCAGCTACTACTGGATTGCCGACCGGGAATACCGCTCCTTCAAGCGGCTCAACGAACTGTATGCCGCCAACGGCCAGATCGGCTTCCTCGCCAGCCAGCGCGTCGATGGCATGCTGATGCTGAAGGAAGCGGTCCAGGCCCTGGAGATGAAAGCGAAGGGATAAGCCATGATTGTGACGCTGGAAGAAGCCAGGGAATACCTGCGGATTGATGAAGATGACACGAGTAATGATGACGTCATCCAGTCTTCCCTGGAAACGGCCCAGGCCCTGTGCCTGGATCTGGCCCGCTGCGAGGAAGCGGATGCCGAAGAGAATCCCGTCGTGTTCCATGAAGCCATCCTCTATGCCGCTGCCTTTTTGTACGAGCATCGGGAAGAAGCCGATTATTCCGGCCTTCTGAAGCGGCTGCGCTGGCTTCTTTTCGGGGTCCGGAGGAGCTGTTTTTGAAAAGGGGGGGATGCCCATGAAGACGGGGCTTTTGAATAAACGGATTGAGATTCTGGGAAAGCAGGCCGTGACGGATGAATATGGTTTCGATACCCAGGCTGACGTCGTAGTGTACCGCTGTTGGGCATCCATCGAGCCTGCCAGGGGAAAAGTGTTCTATGAGATGGAACGCAAGGCGGACACGGAGTACAGCAAGATCACCATCCGCTGGCGTCCGGGCGTCACCCACGACATGAAAGTGAAATACCAAAATCACCTCTACGATATCGACACCATCGTCGACCCGTATATGCGCCATGAAGCCCTGGAGCTGTACTGTACGGAAGAAGTGAGGGGGACGGACTATGAGCAAAGCGGACTTTGACATGACCGGCCTGGAAGAATTGTCTTCCAAGTTGATGGCTGCCGTTGAAGATTTCCCAGGGACTGCCGAGAAAGGCCTGATCACTATCGGCAACAAGCTCAAAAAGGAGTGCGTAAAAAACACACCGGAAGGCAGCACGGGCAAGCTGAAGAAAGGCTGGAAGCATAAGGTGGAAGGGTATAACGGCTCGGAGCTGACCTATGAACTGGTCAACAGGCATCCGGTCCATCACCTGCTCAATAACGGCCATGTCAAGAAAACGCCGGGCGGCAGGACCATTGGCTATTATGAAGGCCAGCACTATACGGAGAAATCCGTCAAGGCATTCGAAGCCCGGGAACTGCAGCCGGGCCTGGAGAAACTGGCGAAGAAGCTCCTGAAGAAAGCAGGCAGCGCATGATCCATGACATCGACATCCTGCAGGCCGTACAGCAGAAGCTGAAGGAACGGTTCCCGTATCCCGTGTACTTGCAGGAAGTGAAGGAAGGGTTCCGTCCGCCAGCGTTTTTCCTGAAGACGATGACGGTGGCTTCGCCTCAGGGCCGCAAGGAAGTGTACCGGGATACAGATATGTACATCACCTATATACCGCAGAAGCAGACGGCCAGCGCATCCATCTATGAAGTGCTGGCTGCTGCAGAAGACCTGTTCCGTGACGGGATTGCCGTCCAGGACAGGTTTTTTGCTGTCCGCTCGATGAACGAGGAACTCATCGGTGCCGACAACGATGGCGGCCGGCTGACGCTGACCGTCCAGTACTACGATTCCGCAGATGAAACGGAAGCAGTCGAACGGATGAAAGTGTTGCATCAGCGGTATCGGGGAAAGGAGACAACGAAATATGAAAATGCCATCCATTAATGTCGTGTTCAAGGAAAAAGGCATCAGTGCTATCGAACGCAGTGAACGCGGCATTGTTCTGATGATTCTGAAGGAAGAGACCCTGCCTTCAGAGACGGAAGTGAACCTGTACACAGCAGATGACATTCCCAAGGAACTGTCCGACAGCAACCGGGAACAGCTGGAACTGGCGCTCCGGGGCTATGTGAACAGTCCGAAGAAAGTCATTGCTGAGATCATCAGCAGTGAAGCCGAGGACTATACGGATATCCTGAAGGTCATCGAGAACAAGCGCTTCGATTACCTGGTCATCCCGGATATCGGAACGTCGCACATCGATACCATCGCCACCTGGGTCAAGGGGATGCGTACCAATAAAGATAAGATGATCAAGGCTGTGCTGCCGGACTGTACGGCAGATACGGAAGGTGTCATCAACTTCGTCAACAAGACCATCCGCACGAAGAGCAGGACCTATACGACGGCCCAGTACTGTGGGCGCATCGCCGGCATCATCGCCGGGACGCCCATGACGATTTCCTGTACCTACGCGCCGCTGCCGGAAGTCATTGGCTGCGATGTCTGGACGAAAGAGGAAATGGATACCATGGCCGGAGCGGGGAAGTTGTTCTTCTTCTTTGATGGTGAGAAGGTGAAATTGGCCCGGGGCATCAATTCCCTGGTGACCACCGTCCAGGATAAGGGGACGAGCTTCCAGAAAATCAAGCTCGTGGACCTGATGGATATGATGCACGACGACATCCGCACGACGGCCCAGGACCATTACCTCGGGAAATATGCTAACAGCTATGCGAACCGCTGCCTCCTGGTGACGGCCATCCAGGGGTATCTTGACCAGCTGGCCCAGGAAGGGCTGCTGGAACAGGACCAGAACACAGCGTATATCGATGTGGAATCCACGAAGATATGGCTGGAATCCAACGGCAAATACACCAAGGCGGAACTGGCAGACATGTCCGATATGGACATCAAGCTGGCCAATATCGGCAGCAATGTATTCATCGCCGTCAAGGCGTCGCTGCTGGATGCTATGGAAGATGTCACGATTACCATCAATATCTGAGGAGGTGAAGCCGGATGAACAGTATGGAAGCCAAACGGGTCATGAACGGAAAATATGCCGACCTCTATATCGACGGCGACCTCATGGCAGAAGCAACGGCGTTCAAGGCCGAGGTCACGCTGACCAAGGAAGAAGTAAAGATGCTCCGCCATGTAGGCAAGGGCTATAAGGTCACGGGATATGACTGCAAAGGGCAGCTGAAGCTCCATAAAGTCTCGAGCTACATGATCAAGAAGATGAACGACAACATCAAGGCGGGCAAGCAGACCGTCGTGACCATCGTCTCCGTCCTTGACGATAAGGACGCCATTGGCAGCGAACGCATCGTCATCAAGGATGCGACCTTTGACAGCCTGATCCTGGCCGACTGGGAAGTGGACAAGATGGGCGAAGAAAGTTACAGCTTCACCTTCTCGGATTGGGACCTCTTGGATTTAGCATAAGGAGAACAAGCACATGAATATGGTAGACCGACTGCTGAAAGCAGATGTAGTGAACAAGCTGGCCGAACGGCCTCAGAAGAAAGTGAAGATGGAACGGCTCTCGAAGCTGTTCGGATTCGATTTTGTCATCACGCTCCGGGCCATCGACCCGGAACGCTATGCGGATATTCAGAAGATGGCCGTGGACTTCACCAACGGTAGCGCCGACAACATCGACATTTATCAGATGCAGACCCAGACGCTCCTGGCGGGGATTGCCGACCCGGACCTCAAGAACAAGGAGCTGCTGGAAAAATTCGGGGCCGTACTCCCGGGTGACATCATCCGCAAGCTCTTCCTGGCAGGCGAGATTGCCGACCTTACGGCACAGATCACAGAACTTAACGGCTATACGACCCAGGAAAAGGCGGACAAAGCCGTAAAAAACTGATCCGGACCGATGGCGAAGTGCAGGCGATGTATCTCCTGTTCCGGGAGCATCACCTGCTGCCGTCAGCGGTCATGAAACTGGGATACGGTGAACGGCAGGTGCTGTATGCCTTCATCCGCTATGAAATGGAAGAAAGGGAAAAGAAAAAGCAGGCCACAAAATAGTGTAGGCTGCTTGTCTTTTTATCGCTTGCGGATATATGCTGTGGCCGGACCAGAGCCAACTTTGATGATATAGCCCTCTTTTACCAGACTGGACAAAGTGCGTTCTATAGTTCCCTGGCTGATATCCGGGCAGCGTTCCATAAGATCCTTTTTGCTGATTTTCCCTAGTGTTTGGGAGATGATGGTTTTGATACGGTCTGGCTTGGAAATCTTTTTGGTTACCAAGTATTGAATCCGGTCTTCGAATTCATCATATGCTTTTATGATGATGCCCAAATAATATTTCACAAAAGGAGCATAGGTGTTTTGATTTTCGTGCCAGCCGAAAGAACTGGCCTGAAGAGCTTCATAGTAAGTGGTTTTCGTTTTTTCAATCAGCATTTCCAGGCTGATGTATTTCCCGACGATGTAGCCGGCACGATATAAAAGAAGGAGTGTCAGAAGCCGGCTCATCCGTCCATTTCCGTCATTGAATGGATGAATGCAGAGAAAATCCAGGATGAACATGGGAGTCAGCAGCAATTTATCCATTACGTTTTCCTGCCAGGCATTCTGGAACGATTGACATAAAGAATCCATAGCGTCAGCTGTCTGAAAAGCAGGAACGGGGATGAATCTTGCCTTTTGATGCCCTTGTGCGTCCGTTTCTGCAATGACGTTATCTGCGTTTTTGTAATCTCCGCCTATGGCTCCTGTTGAGTAAGAGTACAGGTCTCGGTGGAGCTGCCTGATGACATTAGGGGCAGGGGAAATATAGTCGTGATTTTCATGAATCAAGGCGAGTACTTCACGATATCCGGCAATTTCCTGTTCAGACCGATTGTGCGGTTCAGCTTTTTTGCTGACCAGCGCTTCTAATCGTTTGTCACTGGTGAAGATTCCCTCGATACGGTTGGAAGCCCCTGTACTCTGGATCATGGCAACGTCTACCAGTGTTTTCAGTTCGTCTGTATTCGCCTCCAGAAATAAATCCTGTCGTCCCTTGTGTTCATGGATACAGGTGAGAAGCTGGACGATTTCAGGTGTCAGTAAATTTTGTATTTCCTGCGAGTAGTTAAATATCCGCATAAAAATCTCCCTCATCTTTCTATTATCTGCAACATTTTAGCATGAAATGTGGCAGATAGCAAGAGAATGAGGCAGATAAATAAGGCAGATGATGGAAAGAGAGGTGAAACCGCATGGCCAATAATGTCATCGATGCCGCCATCCGGCTGCGGGATTTGTTCACGCCGACGGTGCGTAGCGTCAATGCCAGCCTGGGGACCATGAAGACCCAGATGGGGGCGGCGAAACAATCGGTCAGTGGTCTGTCGGACAAGCTGACGGAGCATGAGCGCATCCAAAAACGGACAGCAAAGAGCATCGAGCAGACGGGAAGCAGGATTTCCGGCCTGTCAGACAAGATGGCCCTGCTGTCGGCACCCATCCTGGCGGCTGCGACAGCAGGCTTCAAGTTGCACAGCGACTTTGCGGGCGGCATCGCCAAGATTTCGACCCTGGTGGATACGACAGTCGTTTCCATGCAGAAGGTCAGTGATGAGATCCGTGCTGTCAGCGATGAGACCGGGGCAGGCGTCGCCGACCTTTCGGAATCGGTCTACCAGGCCATCTCGGCAGGTGTCGATGCCGGCCATGCCGTAGGCTTTGTCAAGGATATGACCATCGCCGCCAAGGCCGGGTTCACGGATACGACGACTGCCGTAAACGGCGTCACGACCGTCCTCAATGCCTATGGGAAATCGGCAGAGGAAGCCACGGCGGTGACGGACCAGATGCTCCTGGCACAGAACTTCGGCAAGACATCCTTTGGCGAGATGGCCCAGTCCATGGGCAACGTCATCCCCATTGCGGCACAGCTTAATGTCAGCACGCAGGAACTGTTTGGTTCCATTGCCGTCCTGACCAAGAACGGTATCCGGACCAGTGAAGCCATCACAGGACTCAAGGCGGCCTACAGCAACATTCTGAAGCCGTCTTCTGAAGCGGCGAAACTGGCTCAGTCCCTTGGTCTTGAATTCAATGCGGCCCATCTGCAGAGCGTAGGCTGGGTGAAGTTCCTGGGCGAAGTGAAGCGGGCCACGGGCGGTGATGCCCAGCAGATGGCCCAGCTCTTTGGCTCCGTCGAAGGATTGAACAGCATCCTGGTCCTGACAGGCAAGGGAGCCGGGGATTTCGACAAGGTCATGAATCAGATGGCCCAGTCTGCCGGCATGACCCGGGAAGCTTATGAGAAGATGCTGACCCCGTCGGAGCAGATGCAGATTGCCATGAACCAGCTGAAGAATGCCGGCATGGATTTAGCGGTGTCGTTTACGCCGTACTTCAAGGCCATGTCGATGCGCGTCAAGGAACTGGCGGCCTGGTTCCGTGCGCTTACACCGGAACAGAAAACGCTGATTGGCCAGGTGGCTTTCGGCATCGTGACCTTCCAGCTCTTCGGCTCGACTTTGGGCCGTATCCTGACGGTCGGCGGCAGGGCCTTTGGTACTTTTAACTCTATCGCTACCGGCATCAGCAAAGCCGGCAGTGTCTCGAAATACCTCTCGACCCAGTTCAAAGGACTCATTCCGGTCTGCCGGGGCATTGCCATCGTGGCCAGGGGCATGGGCAGTACCTTTCTGACTGCCGGACGCATGATGATCACCATTATCCGTGCCGTAGGCGCCGCAGCCATGGCCAATCCCATCATTATCGTCATTGCTGCGATTATTGCTGCCTTGTACCTTCTGTGGAGGAACTGGGATACCGTGTCGCATTATATCGAACAGGCTATACAGGCTGTATCGGACGCCGTCGGTGCGGGGATGAACTGGATCAGTTCTGCCTGGGACGGGGCCATGAACGGTATCAGCGAGACGGCTTCCAGTATCTGGGAGAGCATCAAGGATACCTTCCGGAGCGGTGTGAACTGGGTCATCGACCAGGTGAACGGACTCATTGCCAGCGTCAACGGCCTGTCCATCGACATTCCGTCCCTGACGGGCGGGGCGCCGACCCATGTGGGATTTGATATCCCAAGCATCAGCCACTTTGAAAGCGGCGTCGAGAACTTTCGTGGCGGCTTTGCCGTCATCAATGAAGATCGCCGGGGCGAACTGGTACACCTGCCCAACGGCAGTACGGTCGTACCCCATGATGAAAGTCTCCGCCAGGCCATGAACGCAGGCAGCGGCGGCATCACCATCCGCATCGATACCATGAACGTCCGCAGCGAGCAGGACATCGACGCCGTCGCTGAAAGGCTCGTCGAAAAAATCCGGCTGTACGGCATGAACCGCATGAAAGGAGCGACCCTCTGATGAGTTCTTTCTTAGCATCCCTGTTGAACGCCATCGGTCAGGCTCCATCTTCCCTCACGATTTCTCTCTCTTCTGAATCGGCAGCGGTGGTCTTTCCCGTCCTGCCTTCGGAGCTGATGGTATCTGTCAATACGAATCATGGTACGGTGAACATCAATAACTTCGGCGACTACCTTATGATGGGAAAGACGGGACTCAAGACACTGACCCTTTCCGGCTTTTTCCCGGCCCAGGATTATCCCTTTGCCATGATGGGCCTTGCGCCTTATACATACATCGCCCAACTGGAAACGATACGTACCGGTGACAGCGTCTGTCAGCTGACCGTGTCAGATACGCCGCTTTCCATGCCCTGCCTGATTTCGTCCTTCAAGTTTGGTGAAAAGGACGGCAGCGGCGATGTCTATTACGAGCTGGGCCTGACAGAGTACCGCTACGTCACAGCACCGGAGACGGGAAAGACCGATGCTGCGACAGGGCTGAAGAAGCGGCCGGAGTCGTTCTGGTCGAAGATGAAGAAGAACATCACCTATTATCCCGGGGACAGCATCGGCAACGTCATCGGCCGGGCCGTGGGGAAATCGGTGACGCTCAACAATGAGCAGTTCTCGAAGTTCCAGATCTATCGCAGTATCGTCCGTAACGGCGGTCTTTCGCCCGGGGATATCATCCGCCTGACGACGATGAACCTCAAGAGGAATGATGAAAATGTTCCAGTTGCAAAGAATCAATAAGAAAACCAATACCGAGGATGCTCAGACGGAAGGCCAGAAAAAGCCCGAGAACGCAGACCTTACGGGCTGGCTGATTTGTGCAACTTGGTCCGGGGACGTCGAGCAGGCCGGACGCAGGCTGGAATTCGACCTGTCCTATACGACGCGGGATAAATCTTGGCAGAATCCGGAACTGGAACTGGGGGACGAGGTGCTGTTTATCCACATTGACGATAAGACGCAGCAGACTGTCCACCTGTTCCAGGGACGTATTTTTGGCCGCAGCCGGGAGAGCGGCTCTTCCGTGATGCGTTTTACAGCCTTTGACAATATCGTCTATCTGGCCAAGTCCCGCATAACCAAGAAGTACACGAACGTCACAGTGGCCGACGCCATCCGCCAGACCATCAATGACTTTTCTATTCCGGCCGGGACTATTCCCGACCTGTCCGTCACCTGCAATTTCATTGCCGATGATATCTCGGCTACGGAGGCTATCAAGCAGGCATTATCCTATCAATCCGCACAAGATGGCAAGGGATACCATATCTACATGACCGAAGGGAAGCTCAACGTGGTCTGCATGAACGACCAGGTGGCGGAAGATTTCCTGATCAGCGATGTGACAAATCTGACCGGCGCTTCCGTGTCGGAGTCGGTCGAAGACATGGTTTCTAAGGTCATCGTCGTCGACAGTGCCGGGCAGACGAAAGGCGAACTGCCCAATCAGACGGATATCGACCGATTCGGTCTCATCCAGGCCATTTGCAAGGCCGACCCCAAGCAGGACGATGCCTCGCAGGCAAGGGCCATGCTGAAGACCGTCGCCCATGACATGTCCATCCGGGCCATCGGTCATATCCAGTGTATCGCCGGGTTTTCTGTCTCAGTCCAGGAAGAACAGCTCAAGGGCCAGTTCTTCATCAAGTCAGACAGCCATAAAATTGAAGGGAACAAGCACCTGATGGAGCTGCATCTGGTATTCCACAAACTGCTGGATGAGCAGAAACAGGAACTGGACAGCGCATCGTACAATGCTAACCCGGATTATGTGCCGCCAGCGGAAACGGAATCGACATCTTCTGTTCCTGCAGGTGGCGCTATGGCTGGCAGCAGTGTGGTCGATGCGTGCATGGCCAACTTCGACGGTACTGTGTCTCCCTATGGCTCAGAAGGCTGTGTCGACCGGGCGACCATCGCCGCGGCGGGCTATTCCCCTTTTGCAGCGCAGGAATATAACAATGGCGTGAAAGGCTGCGACCAGCTCCGGGCCGATGCCGAAGCCCAGGGACTGGCGATCCCCTACGACCCGGCACAGCTGGAGAAAGGCGACATCATCATGTACAACCGCTACAGCAAGCCGGATCCGAACTGGCATGTCGTGGTCTATGACGGAAACGGCGGCTGCTGGGGCAACAGTTCCCATGTCTATGGCTGTTTTCATCACTACGAAGGCAGCATCGATATGGGAAGCGACTATTATCCGGCAACGATTATCAAGACCTCAAGGGGGTGAGCGTGTGCAGAAAAATCCGTATATCAGCCTGCTGAATCTGATGGAGCAGGTCAGCCGTAGCAGCAACAGCCCGGACATTCAAATCGGGCAGATCCTTGCTTCGCCGCCAGATATCAAGGTCCGCTACAATGGCATCATTTTGACCAAAGAGGAGCTGTGGATTTCCCATTATCTCCTGGCAGGTTATGGCCGCACAGCTAAAGGGCATCTGGTATCGGCGACACAGAATCGTGCCGGCGGCAGCGGTGATGCGGCTTACCAGTCCCATAATCATGATATCGATAATGACTACACCGATTCCGTCATCTATACGGATACACTAAAGCCCGGCATGTACGTGGCCATCATGCCCATGCTCATCAATGGCCGGATCCAGCAGTACATCATTTTGGACGAGATTGTGAGGATTGATGGCCATGGCTGATCCTTTTGTAGCAATGAACAGCATCCAGGCAGCGAACCGGAATGAGTCGCTGCCTCTTTTTGTAGAATACGGCTATGACTTTGATAAGCAGTGCTTCCGCTACGATGAAAAAGGCCAGAACCTGATGGTGACGGAAAATGAAGCCCTCAAGGTCTGGATTTATAAGGCAATCCTCACCGAGCGGTATCGCTACTTGGCCTATGATGACAGCTATGGCATTACCATCGAGCCGTATCAGGGGAGAACGTCAAACAGCCGGTATACGGCAGACCAGATCTGCCGGAATATCCGCGAGGGATTGATGGTGAATCCGTACATTGCCCGCATTAACCATGTCGAGGTGGAGAAGCGGGAACGGGATGATTTGGTCATTACGGTTGACGTCACTTCTATTTACAGTGACGAATCATTGACCGTGACGACAGGAAGGAGCAAGGCATGAGCAATTTATTTGATGCACAGACTAAAGATGTGATTGAAAGCCGCATGACCCAGACCCTGCACACCATCACGGAAAAAGAGCAAAGTACCATGGAAGGTACCTTTGCCCGCGACCTGATCGACGCCAATGCTGTGGAATTTGAGAGCAGCTATGCCGAGATGGCCATGCTGCGCGACGCGGCCTTTGCCAAAACGTCCTGGGGAGATTACCTGACGCTGCGGGCAGCGGAATTTGGCGTCGATCGCAAGAAAGCCGTCAAGGCCAAAGGAGAAGTCACGGTGACGGGGATGGCAGGAGCCTACATCATTCGCAGCAGTCTCTTCCAGACAAAAGACGGCCGACGCTTTTACACCCTGGAGTCGGCCACCATTCCTGCCGATGCCGCTGAGGTTACGATTCCTGTGGAAGCCGCCGATGCCGGAGCGACTGGCAATGTGGCCGAAGGAACGATTACGGAAATCCCCTATTCCATCCCGAATATCTCGGCGGTCGTTAACCATAAGAAATGCACCGATGGGGCGGATGAAGAAACGGATGCCGCACTCCTTGCCCGGTTACTTTTCCGGGTTCGCCAGCCCATTACTTCGGGCAATGCCAATCATTATCGTGACTGGGCCATGTCCGTCGATGGCGTCGGGAATTGCAAAGTCATCCCGCTCTGGCAGGGCAATGGTACAGTGAAGGTCATTATCGTCACGGCAGAGAACGAATCGGCATCGGCGGAACTGATACAGGAAGTCTACGACTACATCGAAAGCCAGCGGCCCATTGGAGCGACCGTGACCGTCGTTTCACCAGCTCCTTTGACCATTGACCTGACGGCAGATATCTACGGAACCGCGAGTCCCGATGCCGTAAAGGCAGCCATGACAGCCTATCTCAAGCAGACGGGTTTTACGCTTTCCTATGTCAGCCTGGCCCAGATGGGGAAACTCCTCCTTTCCATCAGCGGCATTACGGATTATAAGAATTTGAAGCTTAATGGAAACGCGGCCAATGTGGAACTGACGAACGAGCAGATTCCGGTAGCCGGAAAGGTGGTGCTGAACCTTGTCAGCCAATAACTGGATGCGGCAGAGGCGGATGGATATCCTGAAGTATTTGCCGCATTTTTTATCGAAGGCCCCGATGTTCCGCCGGGCGGCAGAAACCTGCAATGAGGAGCATGACCGCCTGCGCCTGGCTCTGCAGGACCTGGCGGACAACTTCTTCGTGAACACAGCCACCTGGGCGCTGTCTCTTTATGAATCGTTCCTTGGCATCAAGCCCGGCGACGGGGATACCGACGAATTCCGCAGGCAGCGGATCCTCTTTAAGCTGCAGCATGTGGATGTGTCTACGGTGGATTTCATGAACTCCATCGTGAACCTGTACAGTGTTGGCCACATCGAGGAAGTGAATGAAGAATATTATTTCAAGGTGTACTGCATTATGAACGACAAGGATACCGGAACGCTTTCGAAGCTGATTGCCCAGCTCGACATCTACAAGCCGGCCCATCTGGGCTATGCCATCTACTTGGGTTATTCCTGGAATGGCAAGATTCACTGGAACGGAGAAGCCACCTTCTCGACGGCGACCATCGTATCCAAGAAAGGAGTGATGACAAATGGATGATTACAGCAAAGAGAAATGGTCGGCGGATTTTCCGGACCGGGCCGGGCAGGAAGTCCGGCCCACAGAAGCTGTGGAGAATACGCTGGATTATGATGTGCTTTTCCCTCAGTATCTTTCGGAAGACCCGGTCGTCTTCAATCAGCAGAACAGGACCGTGTCCCAGCTGGTCAGTAATGATGCCCGGCTCTATGAGCGGATTTCTGCTACGGCCGCTGACATTAATGCCCACCTGACCGATGCCAAGGCCCATGCCAGCGGCATCAGCGGCAATGCGGCCAGTGCGTCGAAGCTGCAGACGGGACGGAAGATTCACCGGGTGCTGTTTGACGGCACGAGGGATATCACCCTGCCGGATTTCAGCGGCTGCGGCGAAAAGACAGCAGGCCAGAGCGGCATGGTCCCGTCACCTTCTGCAGGGAAGCTGAATACCGTCCTGCACAGCAATGGCAGCTGGGGCAAGGTCACCTATGCCGATATGGACGAGGAAGCCGTGGCCAAGATCCAGGCATGCCCGTTCCCTGTCAATGCCATCTACATTTCTGCGGACGGGAAGAATCCGGCAACGTACTGGCCGGGGACGACCTGGGTGGCCTTTGCCATGGGCCGTTGCCTGATTGGGGCCGGGGCGGCAGACAGCGGAACCATGTACAAGGCCGGGGACAAACTGGGCGAAGAAAAGCACAACCTTACGATTCCAGAAACTCCGGCTCATGGCCATACGGTTGGAGACAGCGGAAATCATCGTCATTGGTCCTGCGGGGCATTGCCGCGCAACTTCCAGTGGGATGCCTGTGAAGGCAATGATGCACCTGTGGCCGTAGGCTATGGCGACGGCTGCTGGCATGGCAATCAGGTAGACGGGCATACGTCCTGGGATGGAAATCATTCCCACAGCCTTTCCCGGACGGGCGGCGGCCAGCCGCACAACAATATGCAGCCGTCCATTGTCGTGTATATGTTCCAGCGGACAGGATAGGGGGTGAGGAATATGGCTGAATGGTTACAGATGGCCGCGTCTCTGGTATCGGTCCTGATGCTCTGCGGCGTCATCTTCAACTTCAGCGTCATTAAGCCGCTGAATGAATCGGTGCGGAGCCTTCGGGACTGTGTCGTCGAACTGCGCCGGCAGCTGACGGATACGGAAGCCAAACGGCAGCAGATGGCCGAGCGGCTGTCCCGGGTGGAAGAATCGACAGAGCATGCCCATCACCGCCTGGATGTGATGGAACAGCGCCAGCATGAACAGGGGTGAGGGAGATGAGCTTTTTTGTAGTGAAGAACCGGATCCATCTGACGCGGGGCGATTCAGCAGAATTCGACCTGACCATCCGCGACCGGGTAACGGGCAGTGTCTTTATCCCGGGGGACGGCGACCGCCTGACCTTTACACTGAAACGCTTCATTACGGATAAGGACCCTGTCCTCACGAAAACGCTGGGCCAGGGCATCCGTCAGGAGCAGGACAGCTGTGTTCTGGTATTCCTGCCGGAAGATACACGGCATTTATCCTGTGGCCGGTATATCTATGAAGTGAAGCTCGTGCGGGGAACTGGCTATACCGATACCATCATCCCGGCCAGGGATTTTTTCCTGGAAAGGAGCGTGACGGAGCGTGGCACAGAATGAAAGTACTTTAGCAGGCTTTGTTTCCCTACCTCTTAAAAGAAATTCTCTGGTCGGCATTCTTTCCATGCCACAGGCGCCGTCTGAAGCGTACCAGGAAAAGCGAGTCACTCCAACGGCTCAGGAGCAGGTCATCACCGCAGACGGCGGGTATACTGCTCTTTCCAAAGTGACGGTGGCTGCCATTCCGTCGAATTATGGCAGGATCAGTTTCAATGGCTATGAATTAAAAGTCGAGTAAAGGAGCAATCAACATGGCGAAGAACGTAAAAATCAATTCCGTTATCTATGCAGAAGTGCCGCAGGTATCGATTCCCCTGGCAGAAGGGGAGGGCAGCGCGGTCTTTTATGATACCTCTGGCGCTACGGCCTCTTCCGGCGATATCCTGAACGGCAAGTCAGTTTTCCTGGGCAGCGGGTCTGTTATCGGGACGATGACTGACAACGGCGCGGTCAGCGGCAGCATTGCCAAAGCTGATGGCGCCTATACCATCCCGGCCGGCTTCCATAATGGCAGCGGCTCTGTGCGTATCAGCAAAGAAGAACAGGCCAAGCTCGTCAGCGGCAACATCAAGTCCGGGGTGACGGTCCTCGGCATCAGCGGCAAGTCCAGCGTAGTCGATACCAGTGATGCCACCGCCGCCGCGGGGACGATTGTCAGCGGTAAGACGGCCTACATCAATGGTACCAAGGTGACGGGCAGTCTGACGACCGTTTCCGTTTCCCAGGACAGCCTGACGAAAATCCTGACTGTCGAGTAAGGAGGGAAGGCCATGAAGGTAAATGTGACGATAGCCGGAGCCAGTTACAGCGAAGTGCCATCCATCCTGATTCCCCTAAAAAACGGCGGCAGGGCACGGTTCTGCGAAGTGTCTGACACAACGGCGAAAGCTGCCGATGTGGCTAAGGGGAAAAAGTTTTATACCTCAGAGGGTGAACTGGTGACGGGGACGGCTGACCTGTCACAGGCAGATGCACGAAAGACGATAACCCTGATTCAAAAAGAGCATCAGACCATTACGCTTACCTGCAACCATCCGGAGTTATCCTCACAAACAGACTCAGATGGAAATACCGTATATGCTACAACGTATCAGGATACCTTGAGCATCAACTTGAAAGCAGATACCGATTATTATGCGGGGAAAATCACTATCAACGGGGAAGAGCAGGAAAACAGCAGTACCAATCCTCAACTTGCTTATATATCGGCACCCATCAGTAATGGCATGATTGTCAGTGCAACCGACGCCGCCCCGATTCCCACTGTTCCTTTTACAGATGTAAGCCTTACGATGACGGGACAGGGCACGCAGTGGCTGACTGGCCATATGCTTATGACGACGAAGCAATCCCCGGAAAGCCCTAAGATAGTCGGCGTGGGGGCTCTGGAAAATGGAAGCCGTAAAGGGCTGCTGTTCCTGTTGGATGAAGAAAAACGATATGCAGGTTGCAAAGTTGAACTTACGACAGGGACAGGAATATCGGATACCACAGAATTGTTCTATGAGAAAGATGATGATCTGGGGGTCATAATGATTGGGGAAATATCGGATGCTTTGTATTCCTATCTGGCAGAAGCCTCAGCAACAAAGGCAGAAGTGGTATTAACCATTAAGGTGGTGGGATGAGTTTGTTTGAAAAAGTGAATATCCCCGATTGTTTGGTCATCATTGGGCTGGTCACAGCCCTGATCATGGCCATTTTTTATAATCTTAACGAGCTGGCCATGTCCATCGCATCCGGCCTGCTTGGCTATATCGGCGGTACCGTAAAGTCCGCCGCCAACCAGAAAGGAGAAGATAAATCATGAAAGTATTCCTGAATCCCGGCCATGCGCCGAACGGCAATCCTGACCCCGGTGCCGTGAACGGAGAAACGGGGCTGCGCGAATGTGATGTGGCACTGGCTGTAGGTGAATCTGCGGAAAGCTATCTGAATGCCGCTGGTGTTGAAACCGAACTGCTCCAGTCCGACAGCCTGTACGATATCTGCGAAGCGGCGAACAGCAGTGACGCCGACATCTTCGTATCCATCCACTGCAATGCCGCTGAAGCCGAAGAAGCCAACGGCACAGAAACCTGGGCCTGTGCCGGCAGTTACCGTGGCAGCGTGCTGGCCAGCTGCATCCAGAGCCAGTTGGTAGATGCCCTTGATATCACCGACCGTGGCGTGAAAATCGCTACGCCCGGCGTCAACGGCCTGTATGTTCTCACAAACACGGATATGCCCGCCGTCCTGGTCGAGCTGGCCTTTATCACCAATCCTGGCGATGAAGAAATCCTTGCAAACGCCCAGGATGCCATGGCCAGAGCAGTTGCCAGGGGAGTGACAGATTATGAACAACTGATTCTAGGAGGTAAATGACTATGAACCGTGAAGAAATCAAGAAAGCCGTCGCCAATGTCGTCGTAGACTTTGCCAGAAGCGAAGCCGAAGCGGCCATCAAGTCCATTGACCTGGATGATGTCCAAAAACTAGTGGAAGCGCAGATGAAGAACCTCACAGATCCGTTGGAAGCAGAAATCCAGACCACCACCAGCTGGTGGGTGAAGATTCGGAACAGGCTGTATATTACTTTGCTGCAGCAAGCGGTCAAAGCTATTGTGGCTGATGCAAAGCAGAAGATTGCATGAGAAAAGCCGATACGGAACATCGGGAAGGATGTTCCGTATCGGCTTATTTCTATTTATCCAGATAAATATTCTTTCTATGCCCAATTTCAAGAACCAAAACAATCACCTTGGTGTCTTCTATTTCTACAATGATTCGGTAATCACCTACTCGATATCTCCACTGCCCGCTTCTGTTTGCGGTTAATCCTTTGTCATGTTGTCTAGGATCTGAACACCCATTTATGTTTTTCCTCAACCAACTTGTAATCAGGAATGCTGTATATTTATCTAATTTTTTTAATTGTTTTAACGCTCTTTTGGAAAAAAACAACACTGTAATTCATTTCAGATCCAACTCTTTTTCCACTTCATCAAGAGAATAGACTACGGGGTCGGCTTCAAATTCTGCCAAGGCTTCTTTGTAAGCTTTTACATCATGCTCGTCTTCAATTCGTTCTATAACAGAACGTCTCACTAATTCTGATACAGTGATCCCATTGAGTTCAGCATACTTTTCCAATCAAGTTGGGAAAAACTGAAAATTGTTTTCTAGGGTACTTGAAATCATTTCTTTTGTCCTATTACTCCTGAGAGCCAATTTTCAGGAGGTGTTCATTATGACGGATGAACAGAAACAACAGATTACTACTATGCGCCGAGACGGAGCAGGGTATGGGAAGATAGCAGTGATACTCGGTATTTCTATCAATACAGTGAAATCTTTCTGCAGACGGCACAACCTGGTTACCAAGAAGACAACATCAGTCTGTGAGCAATGTGGAAAGCCCATTGAACAGAATCCGGGACGCAAGCGGAAACGATTCTGCTGCGATGCCTGTCGTAACAAATGGTGGAACGCTCATCCCGAGCTGGTGAAGCGGAAGGCGGTCTATACATTCACTTGCCTAAATTGCGGCAAAAAGTTCAGTGTCTATGGCAACAGCCATCGGAAGTTCTGTTCCCATGCCTGCTATGTCGAGTATCGCTTCAGAGATGGTCGCCATGGATAAAAGGTTATTTCGTAATGAAGCAACCTTCCAGGTGACGATGTATCTGGCGAGAGTGATGCTGGCGGAAAAGCTTATCACCGAGAAGGAGTACCAGACTTTCGAGCAGGAGATGCTCCATAAATATCAGCCCTTTTCTGGCGATTTATATACTTGCTAATTGGTTAAAAAAGAGGGATATATAGTGTTGAAAGGAGCTGATTCTATGCGGACTATCCGTAAAATCGAACAAAAAATATCCGGACTGAAACAACGAAAGAAAGTTGCAGCCTATGCCCGTGTCTCCATGGAATCGGAGCGGATGCACCATTCCCTTTCGGCACAGGTCAGTTATTATAGCAAGCTGATACAGAAAAATCCGAATTGGGAATACGCCGGGGTCTATGCGGACTACGGCATCTCTGGGACGGGGATAAAGAAGAGGCAGGAATTCCGGCGGATGCTGGAAGATGCCGAGGCCGGGAAAATAGACATCATCCTGACCAAATCCATCCAGCGGTTTGCCCGAAACACGGTTGACCTTCTGCAGACGGTACGTCACCTGAAAGAACTGGGTATTGAAGTCTGGTTTGAGAAAGAAAATATCCATACCATGAGCGGAGATGGAGAGTTGATGCTGACCATCCTTGCCTCTTTTGCCCAGGAAGAAAGCCGATCCATCAGTGATAATATCAAGTGGCGGTTTCGTAAAAAGTTTGAACAGGGGATTCCTCATGCAAAGTTCTTCGTTTACGGCTATTGCTGGGAGAAAGATAATCTGGTCATCCAACCAGAAGAAGCCGCGATTGTCAGAGAAATTTTTGATGCCTATCTGCAGGGCAGAACCAGAAAAGATATATTACGGGAACTAAAGCGGCGGGAGATCCGCACCATGTATGGGAACTATTTCAAAGATGCCAGTATCAGGCAGATTCTTACGAATCGGATTTATACGGGCGTTCTTGAGATGCAGAAAACCTTTGTGACGGACCCTATTACCAAACGCCAGGCCGTTAATCATGGAGAAAGGAATAGGTATGTAGTGGAATGGCATCATGAAGCCATAATTTCTTCTGATATGTTTGAATGGGTTCAGCAGGAATTAAAAAATCGCAAGGAAATGGGAATGCAGCGGGGCGGATATGCCAGGGATTTTTTGAACACCTCTTGCTTTACGGGGATCATCAAATGTGGCATCTGCGGGAAAAGCTATGTCCATGTTGTTCGGAAATACAAGGGAAGGATACGGGAATACTGGACCTGTGATTCGCATAAGGGCAAGGGGACAAACTGCGGAGCCTATGGCTCCATCCCGCAGCCCGCTTTGAAAAAAGCATGCGCAGCCGTTCTGGGTACAGATGAATTTGATGAAGAACTGTTTGTTCAGCGGGTAAAGAAGATTGTTGTTCCTTCTTATCACACGCTGGTATTTCATTTCAAAGATGGAAACGTTATCACACAGGAATGGAAATCGACAGCCTTAAAGGATATGTGGACGGATGAGCAGAAGAAAAAGCAGAGGCAATGGATGGAAACGTATCATCAGCGTGATACGTCCGGCCGTTATACCGCTTTTTCGGAATGCATTGTATGTCCTGCGTGCCAGACGAAATTCATACGTTGTCTAGAGAAACGTATGAATGGAAAAGTGGCTTATTGGCGGTGCCGGGGAGAACATAGATGCATCCATGTAAGAAGCATCAAAGAAGAATGGCTGCAGCGTATGGCAGCAGAAACAATGGGAAAATTGGAATTTGATGATACAGCATTTAGAGCACAAGTGCAGCGTATTGAAGTACAGGATAACGAAACATTGCTGTTTCAATTTAACGATGGTCATACGAAGGAGGTGAAGTTGCCATGAAAAAAGTGCAGGTAATTCCAGCTACACTGCGGAGTTATACGAAAAAGCTGATGGACAGTCAAAAAAAGAGAAGGGTGGCAGGCTATGCACGGGTTTCAACGGATCACGATGAGCAACTTACCAGCTATGAAGCACAGGTGGATTATTATACGCGTTATATCCAGAGCAGAAATGATTGGGAATTTGTCGGGATGTATACGGATGAAGGCATTTCAGCTACGAATACCAAACACCGGAAAGGATTTAAACGGATGATTGATGATGCCATGGACGGCAAAATTGACCTTATCATCACAAAATCTGTCAGCCGGTTTGCCAGGAATACGGTCGACAGCCTGACCACCGTGCGAAAGCTGAAAGATAAAGGAATCGAAATCTATTTTGAAAAAGAAAATATTTGGACACTGGACGCCAAAGGAGAACTCCTGATTACCATTATGAGTTCCCTGGCACAGGAAGAGAGCCGCAGCATCTCTGAGAATGTAACCTGGGGACACCGGAAACGGTTTGCTGATGGGAAGGTCAGTCTGGCATTTAGTCATTTTCTTGGCTATGATAGGGGAATGGACGGAAACCTGATAGTGAATAAAAAGCAGGCAGAAATCGTAAAGTTGATTTACCGTTTGTATCTTAGCGGATACACGTTTCATTCTATTGCAAAAGAACTGACGGAACGTAAGATTCCCACTCCAGCTGGCTGCAAAATCTGGAGAGCTAACACGATCCGAAGTATTCTCATGAATGAAAAGTATAAAGGGGATGCCCTGCTTCAGAAAAAAATCACGGTTGATTTTCTGACAAAAGAGACAAAGAAAAATGAAGGGGAAGTGCCACAGTATTATGTGGAACATAACCATGAAGCTATCATCAGCCCGCAGGTATTCGATTGGGTACAGGAGGAAATCAAGAGGCGGCGTAAAGGGAAAAAACGTTACAGCGGCGTATCCATCTTCTCCAGTAAAATCAAGTGCGGCCAGTGCGGCGGCTGGTATGGGGCCAAGGTCTGGCATTCGACTGACAAGTACCGGAGAACTATATACCGCTGCAACGATAAATTTAAGAGACACTGCCAGACGCCGCACCTGACAGAAGATGATATCAAGGAAGCCTTCGTCCGGGCTGCCAATCGACTCATTGAAAACAAAGCGGAAATCATAGATAACGTTACCTTGCTGAAAGAACGGCTTACCGATACAGAAGCCCTGGAAGAGGAACGGGATAAGCTCAGTACAGACTTGAACCTGCTGGCCGACAAGATACAGCAGCTCATAGCCGAGAACGCCAGGGTCGCGCAGAACCAGGATGATTATGACCGGAACTACAACGAACTGGTCAGTCGGTATGAAGCAGCGAAGACGCAGTACGACAAGACCTGTGAAGCCATCCAGTATCGCAAGGCCCGGAGCCGTCAGATGGACAGCTTCATCAAGGAGCTTAGGAATCAGGATCTCATTAAGGAGTTCGATGCCCGGCTGTGGGGCAGCCTGGTGGATTTCATCACAGTGTACAGCAAAGACGATATCCGGGTGACCTTCAAGGACGGGACGGAAATCAGAGCATAAGCAGGAAAAAAGGATTACGGCAGAGAATCCAAGAGGAAACGCAGGATTCTCTGCCGTATTTTTGATGAAGAAAATCGGAATATGATATAATAGTAAGGGTTTCAGGTGTGCGAAGTTTGAGTGAGATATAAATGTTTGGCGAAATATTTTTGCGTGATGGCCCTCTCTGCCCATCGGCAATACCGATGCTATCAAGCCCCTTTAAAATACTAAATTATCAAAAATTCGTTTTGCCGCCTCCGCAATCATAGCGTCGTCAGATTTTGCATTTTTTTCCGTGCGGCGCGACATTATCGCCATGACAATGGGTTTGCGATTGGGCGGATAAATCACGGCAATATCATTCCGCGCCCCATAATCGCCTGAACCGCTCTTGTCGATAACTTTCCAACCTTGCGGAGTTTCTGCCTTGATAAGCGTGTCGGTTATGGAATTGTCGCTCATCCAATCAATCAGCAGTTTTTTCTTGTCGTCGCTCAAAATATCGCCGAATATATAGACTTGCAAATTTTTTACCATCTGTCTCGGCGTGCTAGTATCACGATTATCTTTTGGATTGAAAAGATTAAGTTCAGGTTCATTTCGCGCAGGTTTGGTAGTTTTGTCGCCAATATTTTTAAGTGCCACCTTGAAATTTTCCACGCCGCCGATCTCCTGCAAAATTAAATTTGCCGCCGTGTTGTCACTCCACCTGAGCGATGCCGAACAAATTTCCGCCAGCGTCATGCCATCAGCAACATGGTCTTTGGTGATTGGCGCGTAGGACAAAATATCTTCCGCCGAAAACTTACGAATTTCATTCAAATCGGAGGTATTTTTTTGTCTTAGCAATTCTGCAGCCGTAAAAACTTTGTGTGTCGAGCAGTAGGAAAAACGCGTATCAGGTTTGTAGCAAATTTTTTTTCCATTCTCCATGTCAACGGCGTAAACACCAATCACGGCGTTATATTTATTTTCCAGATCAGCAAGATTTAATTTCTGCCGCGCTTGACAATCCTGAAGGCAGAAAACCATCAAGCCACAGATTATCAAAAACAAAAAACAAAATTTCTTCATAATAACCTCCTACTATCTGTTGAACGACCCGCCAAATTCAACGGGTCGTATTGGCTCAATAGAGCGTGATCATCAGCAATTAGCACTCTTATTGCCATTACTAATACATCACTTCATACAATCAAAGATGCAGTCACTTGCACTTGTCAACAAAAATTGGACACAAAACTAAAAAAATCAGGCATAAAAAACGAATCGATGTACAAGATTCATCAACTTTTCTGACATCCTTCAAGCTTGTTAGACAAACCATGCCATCGATAATGCAGACGAGATCAGCAGATGGGCGTGTGACGTTCCCGATACTGCTTCGGCGTCAGGTAGCCTAAGGAATAGGCTGGCCTCTGTTCATTGAAGAAAAGAATGTAGTCATCCACCTCCTCCTTGACCGGTTTCTCGCCGGTCACATGCAAGTCCATGAACAGCTCCGCCTTGATCCATCCATTGATGGACTCCATAGCGGCATTGTCTGTGGGGGTCCCGGCACGTGACATGGATCGGGTGATGCCGTACATGGGCAATAGCTCGTTGTAGGCTTTGGAGGCGTAGACCGATCCCTGGTCAGAATGGAGAACCATTTGGTGCTCCGGATGCCGTTTTTGCCACTCAATCAGATTTTCCAGTCCGCTGATGTAAGTCATGCGATCACCGCGTTTTGCAGAGAGGGAATGACTGACAATCTCATTGTTCCATAGATCCATATAAAGAGTCAGTTCATGGTAGATGCCTTTCACATAAAAAGCGGTCATATCACTCACGATGCACTGCATTGGCCCATCGATCTGCATTTCAGACATGAGCAGGTTGGGAAATATCCGCGCTGGATCGCCAGCCTTCTTGTACCTGTAGTGCTTGGATTTGCTCTTGATTCCCGCAATCCTACAGCATTTGTGGGCATAGGGATCGGACAGGACAATCTCTTTGTCCAACCGTATCTTGGCGTTCAGCCAGCGATAGCCGTGCGATGGATACTTCCAATGGTACTCCTGGAACAGCAGGACGTTGCTCAAAAGGCGCTTTTCTTTGCCCGACGGCTGAGAAAGATGTTTTTTCCAAGCGTAGAAACTGCTCCTCTGGATGCCCATTGTCTTGCAAAGAAGCTTCACCGGAATTTCTCCGGATAGTTCCATGATTACTTGATAATCTTGTTGCCGTACAGAATTACAGTACCATTAAACCGTACCCTTTGTCAAGGACATTTTCAAAAGAAAGAGAGAAGCAGCGACCCCTTTTGGAATCGCTGCTTCTTATTTTTTATTAAATTATCTTCAATGGGTAAATACCCGTTTTTATATACTCATAATACTCGTTTGGGGATAGCTTTGCTAACTTCCATTGGTATCTGTAGTTGTTGTAATAATCCATCCACCTATCTATTTCTAAACGCAGAGACTCAAAATCTTTGCACTCAGATATATGGATTTCATCCTTCATGTGCCCGTAAAAGCTCTCCTGAGGTGCATTATCCCAACAATTACCTCTTCTCGACATAGATTGCCTTAAATTAGCATCGTTAACAAACTGTATAAATTTATAACTCGTATAGTGTGAACTCTGGTCCGAATGAATAATAGTCTCACTAGAAAGTTCGCTTCCATGCCTAGCAAGCACCATATTAACACTTTCCAACACGAAATCTATTGCCAATGAATCACTAAGACAATATCCAAGTACTTGCATCGTATAGGAGTCTAGAATTGTAGATAAATAACAGTATTTATCATTCAATGGTATGTAAGTTATATCTGTTAACAATACTTTTCTAGGTCCATGTGCTTTAAATTCCCGGTTCAAAAGATTAGGTGCTACCTTGTTGGTCCTCAAAGCTCTTGCTATTTGCCGATAGGGATTAGGCTTTCTAATAGGGCATCTCAGATTATATTTCACCATTAATCGTCTTATCTTTTTTAGGTTCATAAGTACCGGCTTCTCTAAATGCAATAGCCTCATATGTATGCCCCGGATGCACTTATCATACCCCTTAAATTTATATGCCTCTAGAATAATACTAAAGTCTTCCCTATCTTTTTGCTCCTTGGCATTACGAAATTCCATGTTGCTTAACCAATTATAGTATCCAGATCTAGTAACATGAGCAAGTTTACATAAATGGACTATTTTCAATCGATTATCTGGCCTAGATACCAAATTATGAATTAATTGAAACTTTCTATTTGCTAGCCCCAAAGCTATTTCACGCGCTAATCTGATTTGTCCAAGCAACACATTTTTTTTAAGAATTCAACCTCCTGTCTAAGATAAGACAATTCATACTGCATGGATGCTATTGTTGCCTCTATTGGTAACTCGCTGTAATCTTTATTCTTCGGCGGAGTTTTTATCTCTCCACCAACACCTTGAGTAAGAGACTTTCCGGATTCTATCGCTTTTTTTAGCTTAAAAGCAAAATTATTAATTCTGTATTGTCCCAAAAGATCAGGATCATACCCTAACTCCCTAAAAATAGACACTGGTGAAAAGCCCTGAATATATAGTTTCCAAAATGTCTCCTTAAACTCTACCGTCAACAATATCATATTATCAGTGACCCTGTATGTATAGGGGTTTTTACGCAACAATAGTTTCTCCTGTTCCGTAAAGCGCTTAACAGTCATTTTGAGCACCTCCGCTTGGTATTCATAGTATAACATTCAGTTTGGAAAAAAGTTGCTCAAAAACGATTTTAGACAATCAAAAAGAAAAAAATGTCCATTTTTTAGGATTTACCAAGAGAAAGCTGTCCAATACTTGTTTTTTTCTTGCTAAATGTCCCAAAATAGTAATTTTACAAATATAAAATCTATTCATATAGAATATACTCTTTTCATGTCCATATCACTTTCTATACTCTCTCTCAAACTGTCTATGACTATGGGTACATTATACATCCCCCTTCACCTCGTAGCCTTTTTTTAGCCGTGCCTCGGTTATCTTGGCCTTGATTAGTTCCTGGATAAGTTCTTCCTTTGTCATCGCCTTCAGTTCATCCAGCTCTGCCGGAGCTTTCTTGAACGAGGGCGCACAGATGCTTCTTCGTCCCTGCTTGGGCGGCAACTGGTTGGCATCCCGGTACATTCTCATGTAATTCCGTGCCGTCTGCTCATTGATAACGTATTCCTCTGCAGCTTCATACCGGCTGATTTCGCCGTCGTAAATGCGGCGGCCAATGTCCAATCTCTGTTCTTTTGTGTACTTCACGGCAAACCTCCTGTCCTGTGAGGGAGAATTTCTGTCCGATAATTAATTTCGTACTATCCGTACAGTATACACCGTATGTCCAAAAATTACCCCCTCCGTGTCCAATTTTAGTTTACCACTTCAAGATTCACCACAAACCAAACACGAGAGGTGCTACGTGATGTCTCAATTATACACCAGTCAGCCGACAGTTAACAGACTCCTGACGACTTTTTCTTCCTTGTTCCCATCTGCGACGAGACGGACGCGCCATCTGCTGGCGTGGTTACTCATTGCTCAACTGGCTCTGGAGTCGGCGCCGTCGGTGCGCTGCCTGTTCCGGCAGTTCCTATCGAAGCAGACGGACGCATCGCTCAACAGCTATTACCGCGCCCTTGGCAACGGCCTCGTCACGGATGCATCCATTCGCCAGGCCTTGGCGCTGCAGGCGCTTGCCATAGTGCCAGAGGCACTGCGGCAGGAGCCTATCCTGCTCAGCGTGGACGACACGTCCATTGCCAAGTGGGGCAAGCACTTCGACGGTGTAGGCATCCTGTACGACCACGCCAAACACGATGGCAAGTCCTATTTCAATGGGCATGCCTTCGTCAGCCTGACGATGAGCGTGCCGGTCCTCCATGAGACCGCAGGCAAGCAGCAGATCCGTTATATCGCGGTGCCGATTGGCTACGTCATGAGCAACGGCGAAGCCTCGAAGCTGACACTTGCCTGCCAGCTTCTCGATGAAGTCATGCCAATCCTTGAAAAACGCCAGGTCATCCTGCTCTTCGATAGCTGGTACGCCAAGCGCGAGTTGCTCGCACATGCTCTCAGCTATCCGAATCTCAATGTGACCTGCAATGCACGCCACGATACGGCCATGTTCGAGTTGCCGGATTCGACGGCAGGCCGTCGCGGCCGTCCACCAAAGTACGGTAAACGCTTGATGCTGGACGAGATTGCCAATGATCTCACGAATTACCTTTGCCGGATGGACAACTATTTTGTTGCTCACCGTCTGGTGAAAACGCGCATCTTTGGCGACCATACCGTCCATGCCTATGTGACGCTGAGCAAGAGTGGCTCGTACCGTCTCTTTTTCAGCACCATAGATCCGATGGCGCTGCACATGAGCATTGCTTGGCAGGAGAACAAAGGGCTCCGCAACACCAGCTCCAAGCATATGGCGATTTACCCGCTCAAGCTCTACAAGCTCCGCTGGGGCATTGAGACGAACTACTACGAGCAGAAGATGTTCTGGGAGCTCGGCAGCTACAAAGTTCGCACAAAGACTGCGATTGAGCATCTGCTGAACCTAACGAATTCCGGGCACGCTCTCATGAAGATCCTGCCGTATGAGGACGAGCGGCTGAACACCTACCGGGACAAGAGCCCGCAAGAGCTGCGGCACGCGCTAAGCCAGCAGATCCACAAGGAAGTATTTTTCGCCACTTTGGTGTCCAAAGCCCAAAGTAGCATAAATTCAAGCACATTGCTCAAGGCTTTGCAAGCATTGGCTTGGGGCGATGAGCAAGCGGCTTAAAAGCTGTAAACTGTTGTATAATAGTAGAAAATTATGGAACTCAGGGACGGCAGGTGAAGCGACAATGGAACGGATTGAAGGAACAGTTACAACGGCAATATCGTATGCCAAGAGTATCGATGAGAAAGCGAGGGAACAAATCCGCCGCATGTGCAGCTATGAGCTGACGAAGGGGAGCCGGGTGCGGATTATGCCGGACGTCCATGCCGGGAAAGGCTGTACGATTGGTACGACGATGACAATCACAGACAAGGCAGTACCGAACATCGTCGGCGTGGACATCGGCTGTGGCATGTATACGATTGCTCTTGACAAGCAGCCGATTGATTTTGCCAGACTCGATGAAGCGGCTTACATCGTGCCTTCCGGGATGAATGTCTGGCTCGAGAAGCAGGCTGACTTTGATTTGCAGCAACTCTACTGCTATGACAAGCTGAAGAATCTGTCCTGGATTGCCTGCAGTATCGGCACTCTGGGCGGCGGGAATCATTTCATCGAGGTCGATAAAACCCATGATGGCCGACATTATCTCGTCATCCATACAGGAAGCCGGAACCTGGGAAAACAGGTGGCGGAGATTTATCAGCGCATGGCCGTTGAGCTGAATGCCCATGATGAAACACTGGAAGAACGGCTCTAGCATATCATAGCAGAATACAAGGCGGCAGGACGGCAAAAAGAGATCCAGGAGGCCATCCAGCAGGCGAAGTCAGAACAACGCAGGGAAAAGCTGCCGGAAGATCTTTGCTTTGTCTCCGGAAAATACCTGAGGCAGTATCTGCATGATGTGGCTCTTTGCCAGCAGTTTGCTAGACTGAACCGGGAGCAGATTGCCAAAAAACTGCTGGAAAGAGCTGGCCTTCAGCCCGGCGAAGCCTTCCATACCATCCACAACTACATCGATGTCGATGAGATGATCCTCAGAAAAGGAGCCATCGCCGCACATAAGGGTGAAAAGGTCCTTATTCCCATCAACATGCGTGACGGAAGCATCCTGGCCATTGGCAAAGGCAATGCTGAATGGAATTACTCTGCCCCGCACGGCGCAGGCCGCATCATGTCCCGTACACAGGCAATCAAAGAGCTTTCCCTCAAGGAATACCAGCAGGAGATGGCAGGCATATATACGACATCGGTAAACGAAGGCACCATCGACGAAGCTCCTATGGCCTATAAATCCCTTGATGATATCTTGGATGTCATCGGTGACACCGTGGACGTTATCGACGTGATGAAACCAGTCTATAATTTCAAGGCGGCAGAGGAGAAGCATTTCTAAAGCATCGGGAAGCAAAGTGACATATATGGAAAAACTAGGGTGCATGAAACGGATTGATGACTTGCGGTCTATCTGGCCGCATGAGGAACAGGATTTTTCAAAATGGCTTGCCCAAAAAGAAAATCTGGAACAGCTGAGTGATGCCATTGAAATTGACCTGGAGCTTGAGAAAACGGAATCTCCAGTAGGAAGTTTCAGTGTAGACATCTACGCCCGCGAAAGCGGGAGTTCCCGTGGGATTATCATCGAGAATCAGCTGGAAGATACCGACCATGATCATTTGGGAAAAATCATTATGTATGCGGCAGGGAAAGACGCTGAAATTATAGTCTGGATTGTCAAAAGGGCTCGTGATGAGCATGAACAGGCTATCGGATGGCTGAATCAGCATACGGATGAAAATATTGGTTTTTTCCTGATTGAAATTGAACTCTGGCGCATTGGGGATTCATTGCCGGCACCACGGTTTAATGTTGTAGAACGTCCCAACGAATGGGCAAAAACGGTAAAAGCTGCAGAAACCTTGACGCCACTGCGGAAATTCCAATTGAACTTTTGGCAGCAGTTCTGTGATTATGCCTTCGATAAAGACAGTAAGTTCAGCAAGAGCTTCTCATGCAGAAAGGCTTTCGCGACCAATTGGTACAACCTAAGTACCGGCGTATCATCTGTGGTGGTAGAATTTACAATCAACACATCCCGCCATCGGGCGACAGCGGGCTTGTATGTTGCCAAGGGGAAGGATTGGTATAGGCAGCTGAAAGATAATCAAGATACGATAGAAAAGGAATTAGGCGCTTCCATTGAGTGGTCAGAAGGTGAAAAAGATGGACGTATGCTTTTGACCAAGGAGCTTGATGCGGCGTTTGATAGAAAAGAATATAAAACTTACTTTGACTGGTTCATGGAAAAAGCACTTCTGCTCAAGAAGATAGCCAATCAGTACAACAACGATTGAAGTGAACACGGGGGTGTTCAAAATCCCTGCTATCGTTCGATTGTATCAAATACAGACACCTTTGAGATGATATTGCAACGACGGGCGCATCCCTTGAAGAAGCGGCCCGCCTCCTCAAAGAAGGCGGGGCGGAAAAGGTGGTGGGACTCGTCCTTGCCAGTAATGCGCCCATGGCGTCCGTTTCCAATTTGGACTGATGGGAAAGAATTTAAACTCATTGGGTCTCTAAGTTCTCGCTACGCCTTTACGCACGTTGCCTTGGAACTCGATTTCTTCAAAACGGGTCCGTTCCGCTAGGGAGTCGTGTCATCCATTTAAAAATAGAACCCTATCAGATTGATATGACTCTATTTTTTATGGGAAGGCAATCCAATCTTCCAACACGGAAACATCTTTCGATAAATGGGAGGGGAGGACGATTCTTCGGGCTGTAAGGGTTCATGTTGAAGAAACTCTATCTGAAGACGAGGTATGCAAAAAGCGCGATGCTGCCTTGAAAGATATTTTTGAAAAACAAGACGAGTTCCTGAAGGAAATGCAGTTCTAAGGCTGGCTCTTATCGTTTTTGTAAGGGACAAATTTTCTTAACAAGCGTACAAGCCAAAGAAATGAGCCATGTAGAAAACGCTTTTTTCTACATGGGACTCATTAAATAAAGAGGTCACCATCCAAATCACAAGACGGATTTGGATGGTGACTCTCTGTTTTTCGTTTGAGATAGGTGCCTTTTCCGCAAGAGAGCATCACAGCATCTTTGCGAGGCTTCCTTACTGCGCCCGCGTCATGAGAACGACTGTCTCGACATGGCATGAGAGGATAGCAAGAACGTCATATCGCTTTTTTTAGTCGTTGAACGTTGTCGGGAACATATCCACCGTTTTTTGTCTAAAGTCCTAGTTGTTGGAAACATATCCACGAAGTATTTTAAGGACAATTTTTTATTAGTAACGATTCTATAAAATGAAATTTTGATTTATCCCGTATATGCATTATCTGCAGTATTTTTGAAGTTCTGCTTAGATAGCCATTCTTCTTCATCCCTGTTTTCAGGAATATCTATACGCTCAATCTTGAAGATAACTGGTCTAGTTCCATCATTGCAGCAAGCAATCATCATGCGTTCGTCATTTGTCCAGCCGTGCATGATGGATCCTCCCTGCAGCGCAGTATATACATAGCGACTAACTGCATCCCACGCTTCACCGCAAAACTGACCATTCATCAGATGGTAGAAGTCATCTTTTTGGGATGTCCTATCCAAAATAAATTCATCTCCAACTTTAAAACACGGACATGGTCCAGACTTCGGATCAGCAAGATATTTTTCCTGCAAATCCGGAAATACCTTAGTTTCCAAAACCGTTATTTTGCACTGATGTTTCATATTTTTCTCCTCCATACAACTTCCGATTTGTTTGTCTAACCTTATATTTAATTAAGGCGGAATGCATGGATCGAACTTGCGACCTTTGCCCGCAAATATAAAATGCACCTTGGCGGTGTACAAGTTTCCGCCATAATTCACAATTACTGATTTCTATCTCTATTAGACTATGTTATATCATAAAACACGTCTTTTTGCTTTCCCACTTAGACTTGTAATCACAAAATACCCTGCATTTCTGCAAGGTGTTTCATTATTTATACCTACTTTACTACCCCAATACTAGTACCGGATTTAAACTTGGGAATTTGATACTTTCTCAATAACCTCATAATTGAAAATCCACTCATACTGCCCTTTAAGGCTTATTTTTTGTCAAATTTATCATTCTTCTCTTAAGTACTCTTTAGTAATGTGTTGTAATATCCATGGGAGGGATTACCATGAGACTGCAAATTTCCAAATCTAAGAATGCTCAATCTTTTTACGTTATCCGTTCTTGCTATATTAATGGCAAACATTCTTCTAAGGTCGTTGAAAAATTAGGCACTTATGAAGAACTTAAGAAAAAGCACGATGATACTGTCGCTTGGGCAAAAGAATATATCCAACAGTTGAACGAATTAGAAAAAGAGCAAAAGCGTGAAATTGTGATTCATTTCAAGCAATCCAAGCCTATTCCTATGGATAAACAACTCCAATTTTCTGGAGGCTATCTGTTCTTGCAATCGTTATACCATCAATTAGGCCTCCCTGCTATCTGTCAGGATATTTCTTCCCGTTATAAATTCAAGTTTAATCTGAATGAATGCTTGTCTCGACTAATATATATTCGCATTCTTTACCCTTCTTCTAAGCTAAGCAGCTATGAGTATTCTAAAAAAATGCTTGAGCCCCATCAGATGGAGTTACATCATCTGTATCGTAGCTTAGGGATATTATCTGCGGAAGATTCCTTTATCCAATCGCAGCTGTATGCCAACAGCGAGCGGTTATGTGCCCAGAATAGTAAGGTGCTGTATTACGACTGCACCAACTTCTTCTTTGAAATCGAACAAGAAGACGGTATACGCCAATATGGTCCTTCCAAGGAGCATCGCTCTAGTCTTATCGTCGAAATGGGATTGTTCATGGACGGCGATGGCATCCCTTTGGCGTATTGTCTTCACAGCGGCGATACGAATGAACAAGTTACATTACAGCCCTTGGAAGAAAAGATTGTACATGACTTCAACCTATCTCGCTTCATCGTCTGTACTGACGGAGGCATCTCCTCTCTTTCCAACCGGAAATTCAATACCCGTGGGGAACGCGCCTTTGTGACGACCCAGTCCATAAAGAATTTAAAGGCTCATTTAAAACAATGGGCCTTGGACCCGAAGGGATGGAAACTGTCGGGAACCAAGAAAGAATATGACCTGACAGACTTAGACGCATTAGGACCCGAATATGAAGAGATGACGTTCTTCAAGGATCGATGGATTCAAGAAGATGGGCTGGAACAGCATTTAATTGTGACGTTTTCCTTAAAGTACAGACACTACCAACAGAATATACGGGAACAGCAGATACAGCGCGCTTCTAATGGCATATCCACTCACAGTAAGTCCCTTAAGGCATACGGCACGAATGATTACAAACGTTTCGTCAAGAAGACAAAGATTACCGTTGATGGCGAAGTAGCCAAGAAAGAACTATATGAGATGGATGACGAACGGATACGGAAAGAATCTCAATATGATGGGTTTTACGCGGTATGCATCAGTTTAGACGAATCTCCTGAAGTCATTATTCGTATAAACCAACGACGTTGGGAAATAGAAGAATCCTTTCGGCTAATGAAGACGGAATTCAAGGCACGGTCAGTCTATCTTTCCCGAGAAGACCGTATACGCGCCCATTTCCTGATATGTTTTTTATCTCTGACCTTGTATCGGCTGCTTGAGAAAAAGCTGGGAAACTCCTATACGCCCCGTGAGCTGATTCATACATTACAGGATATGAACTTTCTTCAACTTCCTATAGACGATTACGTGCCAGCGTATACACGTACGGAGATTACCGACGCCATACAAAATGCCTTCGGATTCCGAACGGATTATGAAGTACTGAGTGAAAAACAAATGAAAAAAATTTTAAGAACTACTAAGAAAATATAAAACTTACTCACTTTTTTTCGCAGATATAAAGAGCTAGAAACGCCTATAAATACGCATTTCTAGCTCTTTATTATTTTGAAAGTATTAATTATAAAATAATACTATAAATACTGCAAAAATACAATATAATAATCAAAAACATTTCATTATCGCAGCATTTAACCAATTTGTCAAATACATAACTTTTCAACATGACTTATCCAATGCCTACTTTTCCGTCCCAATACCTATTTTATTCTTTAATGCAAAATATATGCGTCTCTCAGGCATAGTATACTCCTGAAATTATACTGCCAGCAATCGTTTAAGGGGTTTCACTCCCAAAAAACAGAACCTAACCTTGGTAATAAAAAAGGAAGTTTGGCTTTCAACCTTGCGAGTCGAATTTCCAAACTCCCTTTTGCAAATATGTCTGTTACTTTCCATTGTATCAACGATAGACGGATTACATCGGACTTCCAACAGTCGTTGATACAATCTAATTTTTCTACTGTTGAATTATTGAAACAGGTGCATTTGCACACTCCAAAGCAATTGTGCCGCAATTATACAATAAGCCATTTTAGAAAAATTACTCCTCAACTACAAATTGGAATCTGACGTGTAAACAATGCACATTTAAACTTCTATTTTCTATAGATCCAGCTGCATGAAAATTGCATTTGATGCCGGATTAACATTGTATTTTTCTATAAATTTAAATCCTACCTTTTCATATATTTTAATAGCACTACTCATAAATGGAACTGTATCTAATCGCATGTACTTATATCCTATTGCTCCGGCATCTTCAATAATCTTCTCAGATAACATATTACCTAAATGATTTCCACGAAACTCTTCTCTAATATAAAGTCTCTTAATTTCACAATAGTCATCATCATTTTTTGTTAGGGCCACACAGCCAGCAAGCTTTTCATCTACTAGTGCAATATACATTTTTCCGTTTGAATAACCATATTTTTCACTGAAATGATACATTTCAGTGAAAATTTCTGTGACGATAATGTCTTGCCTACTTCTGGATCCTCTTTAAGAATCATATCTGTGTATTATTTTACTAGTTCATAGAATTCATCAATCCTATCATAAGCAGGTACAATTTCAATCATCATTAAACTCCCACAATTCCTCTGTTATCGAATAATTAGCCCAGGTATTATTTTCTTTTGTATCAGTAAGTTTAAAATCAAATTTTGCATACAAATGTCTTGCTGCTTTACAGATATCAATTGTCCATAGGCTTACATGGGTATATTGCATTTTCTTACAGTAATCCATTGCTGTCTGCATTAAAGCCTTACCTGCACCTTTTCCTTGTAATGAAGCATCCATACCGAATAATCTAAGCTGAGCATCATGTTCTCCTCTATCTATTACACAGATAGAACCTTTGATTTTTCCACCGTTCTCTATAATCCACATCTTATTTTTTTCAGGATTATCGAATAATTCCTCGCAAGCGTGAAGGAAATATTGCTCTGTACTAGGCAGAAAATCAAACTGCGTTTCAAATATCTTATAATAAAAATGTGAAACTAAGCTTACTTCACCAGATCCTACTTCTCTTATAACAAAATTACTCATTTATTTTATCTCCATTCTTTGATAATTTTTCTTCTATGCAGATCATGGCATTACAAACAGCATCACAATCCTCTTTGTTCAGATTTTCAATCATTTCAAATATTTTATTGTATGTGATTTCGATTACCCTTTTCGCCTCATCTATTCCATATTCAGTAAGTGATATGTCTTGGCTGCGTCCATCTGTACTAGAAGCTTTTCTTGTTATCATATTTTTCTTTTCGAATCCAGATATGACACGGCTAATATATCCCTTATCTAACAGTAATAGATTGCATAAATACTTTGCACTAAGTCTTTCGTTTTCATAAAGCTCAAATAGAATACGATTCTCTGTAACAGAATATCCGCTATCTAAATAATTGCGATCCAATATTCCTATGAGAGGTGTGTAAAAACGGTTGAATTTACGAATCTGTTCTATAGCATCAAGTTTCTCCTGCATCTTATTACCTCCATCAGGTTGCTTGAAGCAACTAAATGAATTATAAATGTTTTAATTGCTTTTGTCAACCTATTAATTATTGTTTTATTCTATAATGGCAACTAACTTTTTCATATATTCATTAAAGAAAAGAGCAATTGTAAATATCTACAATTGCCCTTATCGGTGTTAAAGATATTTAATTTTTATAAACTTATCTCGATGATAAAATTACGATTTATATCATTCGTTCAGTAGCCACCCATTATCTCCATGATAAATCATCTGCTTAGTCATTCCACCATCAATGCAGATATTTTCACCGGTGATGAAACCCGCCTTGTCCGAACTGAGAAAAAGAACCATATTGGCAATATCCAATGGATTTCCTACTCGCCCTGCTGGGTGTTGCTTAGCATCTGCTTCGTCATTATCTTTATAGGCATTATCAATCCATCCCGGAGAAATAGAATTCACTCTTGCTTTGCCAGCAAATGATACTGTCATCCCATGCGTCAAGGCTACGATGCCACCTTTGGCAGCAGTATAGCTTTCCGTCTGTGGCTGACTCATTCGATCTCTTGATGATGAGATATTGATAATTGATGCTCCACTTGAAAAATGCGGAGCAAATAATTTGCTCAAGTAGAATAGAGCCGTCATCCCAACTCTAAGAGCGTAATTAAAATCCTCATAGTTGCATTCGTCAATGCCTTTCATTGGCGGCAGGACATTATTGACCAATACATCTACGTGCCCATAATCCGTTATTACTTTTCCAGCAAATCTTTCTAGCGTTGCCTTATCACTGATATCTCCAATAAAATAATCATTATTGAGAATATCTATAATGCAGACCTTCACACCACGACTTTTGAACTCATCCACAATGCATTTCCCTATTCCCTTTACTCCGCCAGTGGCAACTACAACTTTATTAGTAAAACTCATTTTATCCTTCAAAATAATCAACTCAACCTACAAAATAACTATCCTATCTACACAACCTACCATATTTTCAAGCTGTCAACTCAACTCTCTGAATTTCTCCAAGTCGATATGTTCCCACTAAGTTATTTTATATAAAAATTAGGGAGTCGAGGATTTTCCCCTTGACTCCCCAAAATTCCTATATTTCAAGGGTTTCTAAGGCTATTTACTTCTGTACTCTTGACATCAATACCACTGTCTCGACATGGCTCGTGTGAGGGAACATATCAACGGGCTGGACTTGACGAATGTTATAGCCGCCTTCACAAAGGATGGCGGCGTCACGGGCAAGAGAGGCCGGTCCGCAGGAAACGTAGACGACGCGTTTGGGACGCACGGCAAGGATGGCGTCAAGAACGGGCCGCTCACAGCCGGCTCTTGGCGGATCAAGGACAACGACGTCGGGGCGGATTCCGTCCCTCACAAGAAGGGGCAGCTCTTTAGCCGCATCAGCACAGATGAATTCACTGTTTTTGATGTGATTGTCCCGGGCATTTTTTCTGGCGTCAGCAATCGCTGGTGCGACAATCTCGATTCCCAAGGCGTGCCGTGCCTTTTGGGCGAGAAAAAGGGTAATCGTTCCTGTGCCGCAGTAAAGGTCGATAACGTTTTCCTTTCCTTCAAGGGCGGCATAGGAAAGGGCAGTTTCATAAAGGCGCTGCGCCTGCAGCGTATTGACTTGGAAGAAGGAATGGGGGGAAATGACAAAGGTTAGGTCGCCCAAGCGGTCATGGATGACACCGGGCCCATAGATTACCTTGTTGTGGGGACCCATAATGACGTTTGTGTGGCGGGTATTGACGTTCTGTACCAAGGTAACAAAGCCGGGGATGGCTTCTTTCAGCATATGGGTCAGTTCCTTGAGATGGGGTACACGGTCCGTATTGGTGACAAGGACAGCCATGACCTCTCCGGTCTGGACGCCGACGCGGCCCATGATATGGCGCACGATGCCCGTGCGGGCGTCTTCTTTTAACGCCGGGATATGGTAGCGTTCCATCCAGGCACGGACGACGGCCGTAAGTTCGTTATTTGCATCATGCTGGATGAGGCAGCGCTTTACGTCAATGACGTGATGCGTGCCCTGGGCAAAGCAGCCAATAGACAGGCTGTGCTTTTTCCCTTCTGCCACAGGGACCTGCATCTTGTTGCGGTAATGCCACGGATCATCGGCTCCCAAAGTGGGATTCACGTTGATGCCCGAAAAATGACCAATGCGTTCCAAGGCATCGATGACGGTCTGACGCTTTTGAACAAGCTGCGCCTCATAGGCTAGATGCTGGATCTGGCAGCCGCCGCAGGCTTCATAGACAGGGCAGGGCGGTGTGATTCGGTCCGGACTGGGGACCAGGATCTTTTCCAAGCGTCCCAGGCCGTAGTTTTTCTTTTTGGCTGTGACTGCGGCCGTTACTCGTTCACCAGGAAGGGCTCCGGGGATAAAATAGGTAAATCCTTTCACTTTACCGACCCCTTCACCGGAACTGCCCAGCCCCGTTATGGTGATTTCAATATGTTCGTTAGGTGTGGTTGTGCGTTTATCTCTTTTCATACCAATCATTATAGCGGGGAAGAAGAGGGAAGGCAACTTTTCCCTGTTTTCTCTTTGTACAAAAATTGTAAAGCTAAATTTACCTCAAAAAAACGATATTTTGAAAAAATGAATCATCTTGCAAAATTAATGATTGACAGATAATATCTTCATCATCTACCATAAGAGTAGCTATTCAGGATAGAGAGACGCTTCTTTAGCAAGCGTCTTTTTTCAACGGTAAAAAGTATACAAAAATAGCGTAAGAAAATAAAAAAATGATTATTCTTGTAGCGGGTGTTTGCTCGGGACTGGGAATGTTGCTTTATTGAATTGAGGGGGGAATCATGACAATTACAGAAGATTTGCACATGCTGCTTTATGTGGCGCTTGGAGGCGCCTTGGGCTCCGTGGGGCGTTATCTTGTTGCCGGAAGCCTCAAGGGTGTGGGGGGGACGGATTTTCCCTGGCACATGATTGCTGTCAATACGCTTGGCTGCATTTTGGTTGGCTTTTTTGTGGCTGTATTATACGTTAAACTGCCGCATCCTCGTTGGATCAACCTCTTTTATTGGGGATTCATTGGAGGTTTTACAGCCTTTTCTTCATTTATCAAAGAAGGAATGCATTTTTTCCTGCATGGGGAGCATATTACGGGATTCCTTTATATTTTCCTGCAGAACATGCTTGGTATGTTTGCTGCCGGTGCCGCTTTTTGGTTGGGCAAGATGCTGCTTTAAGGATGACCGCGGCTCCTTTGTAAGGGGTGATGGAAGTGAGTATCAATATGTTTTTTCTTATTGTGACGGCTTTGGGTCTTGTAGGATCGACCTTTTCCTGGGGGATGTACCGAACGGGATTTTCCCTGCTTCACTCTGCTTGGACGCTCCTGCCCTTTTTACTCATGCCCTTGATTTTTGCCATTGGTAATATTTTTACGGAATCGCTTCCTGTTACGCTGATTCGTTATTTTAGTTGGAGTGGCGGAGTGTGGATGGGTTTTATCTTTTATTCTGTGCTCTTATCTATCTTTTATGGTGTTTGTTGGCTCCTTGGCCGGTTTTCCCAGTCTCCGAACCTTGCACCCAATGCGGCCATCACAATTTTTTTCATCGCTTTTTTGGGGACCGGTCTTGGCGTTTACCAGGCCCTTCATCCCCATGTGCGGCGGATCACCCTTCGCACGTATAAACCTTTGACGCGGTCCATGCGTATCGTCTTTGCTTCGGACCTGCATTTTGGAACTCTTTGGGGCCGCCGGTATGGGCAAAAGCTCGTGAGCCGCATTAATGCGGAAGACCCCGATCTTGTGATTTTTGGCGGTGACCTTGTGGACCGCAGTCTTTCCTTTGTCATGCGCGAGGGCAGTATGGATGCCTTGCGCAGCCTCCGCGCTCCTATGGGCCTATATTCCGTCATGGGCAATCATGATCTCATGGCAGGTACGGGAGAGCAGGAACGGACTTATCTGGAACGAATGGGCATTCGGTTCATTGTGAATGAGTCCATTCCTGTGAGCAGTTCCGTTTGGATCACAGGCCTTGATGATGAGCGCTTTGGAAAAAAGGGCTATGAGGCGCCTGCAGCCCAAGGCAGTGACCTCCATATCTTTGCGGAACATGAACCATACCATGTTTTGGAAGCATCACAAAAGGAGTATGACCTTTATTTTGCCGGCCATACTCATGGAGGACAATTCATTCCTTTAAACCTCATTACACAGCGACTTTTTGCGCTGGACCATGGCACTCAGGCCTTTGGGAATATGCTGGCGACTGTATCGACAGGCCATGGCCTGTCCGTTATTCCCATGCGTCTTGGCGTACCGCCGGAAATTGTGGTTGTCAGTGTAGAACCGATTAAAAAATAAAAAAGGCCGTTACGAATCCTGTGTTCGTAACGGCTTTTTACTTCAAAGTTCATCGGTGAAAAGGGTGAAATGGTTCTTTTTGTAGGCAATAAGTCCGTCTTTTTGCATGCGGCTCAGTTCCGCTGAGAGAGCAGAACGGTCGACGCCGAGGTAATCCGCCATTTCCTGACGGTCAAAGGGGATGGAAACCTGCTTTTTTCCTTGTTTGTCAGCGAGAAAGGACAGATAGGACAGGACACGGCCGCGGATCGATTTTGATGCTGTATAGACCATACGCCGGGATAGGCCCAAGTTTTTGCGGGCCAAGATGGTCAGGAGGTTTTCTACAAGCTTATGATGATGACTGCAGTTTGAGGGACAGATGGTCAGTATCTTGTGCATATCCATCATAAGGACTTCCGTATCTTCTGCTACTTCCACGCTGATAAGGAGCGGCTCGTCATCCATGCAGGCATAGGCTTCGGCAAAGATTTCCCCGCTGTGGGCCTGTCCCAAGATGGTCCGGTTTCCCCAGATGTCATCGTAGGCGATGTTGACGCAGCCTTTGAGGATAAGACTGACTGTGTGGACCTTGTCACCGGCACGGTGAATGTAGCTGCCTTTTTCAAAATGGCGGGTCACTGCGCCCAAACAGGTGAGGGCCGACTTGATTTCCTCCGTACGTAAGGTACGGAAAAAGGGTGTTTTCGCTAAAAATGCAAAATCCATGGTTTCTCCCCTTTTGTTGTTGAAACAACGTAATTAATTGTACCCCTATCGTATAATGACACCATCGAAAAAGCAAGTGAAACCATGAATCTTTTACATACAGGGGAGGAAACACTCATGAAACGGAGAATCATCAAAATCGACGAAAATAAATGCAACGGCTGCGGCCTTTGCGCTAAAGCCTGCCACGAAGGTGCCATCGGCATGGTCAATGGCAAAGCCAAGCTCTTGCGCGATGATTATTGTGATGGCCTTGGCGACTGTCTGCCGCACTGCCCGACCGATGCCATTACTTTTGAAGAACGGGAAGCTCTGCCTTATGACCGGGAAGCTGTTGAAGCAAAGATGCGGGCTGAAGGAAAACCGGTTCCGCCCCAGGGGATCTGCCCCGGTTCTCGCGTGAAGATGATGGCGCCCAAAGGCGGCTGCCCTGGGTCCCGTATGAAGATAATGGATCAGGCGGGAAAAGCAGCTGCGCCTGCTGCACCGGCAGAAGCTCCTGTAAGCCAGCTGCGCCAGTGGCCTGTGCAGATCAAACTCGTTCCTATCCAGGCTCCGTTCTTTGACGGAGCAAAGCTCCTCATTGCGGCTGACTGTTCAGCTTATGCGTATGCAAATTTCCACGAAGAATTCATCAAAGGTCATATTACCATCGTGGGCTGCCCGAAACTTGATGCCGTCGACTATTCGGAAAAATTAGGTGCGATTTTTGCTTCAAATGATATCAAGAGCGTGACCGTGGTCCGCATGGAAGTCCCTTGCTGCGGCGGTCTGGAACATGCTGCCGTCAAAGCCCTTCAGGATAGCGGCAAGATGATTCCTTGGTCTGTCGTAACGATTTCGACCGATGGCAGGATCCTTGATCGGACGTAAGGCGGCCTTTGAAACGAGGCGCTTCTTAAAGTTCGGCATTTCCTTAAGGCGCGTCTCTAGCTGGAAGCTAGTTGCAGGGCTTTATTTAGCTCCGAACAGATGATCTTCCTAAAAGTGCAAAATGGCCTCGAATCCGCTAGGTTCGGGGCCATTTTTTAGTGTTCCAAAAGGATGCCGACGGCAGCAGAAAAGGCAATGTAGATGATGGGATGGAGCTGCCACTTGCGATAGCAAAACCAGATGAAGGCTGTCAGTATCATCATTTTAACTTTAAAGAGGTCGGCCAGGTTTCCCGTAACTTTCCAGGTATTTACCTGGAAGAGGGCAATCTGTGCGACACTCAGGCCTGCAGCCATGATGAGGGCCGCTGACGCAGGGCGGAGGCCGGAAAAGATCTGGCTGACGATGGCTGAGGATTGAAATCTACGGAGCATCCGTGCAATGATGAGGATGATGATGATGGACGGGGCAATGAGTCCTAAGGTGGCGATGGCACCGCCTGCAAATCCCGCCGTTTTGAAGCCGACATAGGTCGCCATGTTGACGCCCAGGGGCCCCGGCGTCGATTCAGAGACGGCAACCATATCGGCAATGTCGGTCGTAGTAAACCAATGGGTCAGACGGCTCATCTCCTGAAGAAAAGGCAGTGTCGCGAGCCCGCCGCCAACGGCAAATAACCCGGTTTTGAAAAATTGCCAAAATAGTTGGCCGTAAAGAATCAGTGTTTCCATGATTCGTCCTCCTTTGCGTAGTTTTCAGCGTGGTCTTGTGGATCTTCTTCCTTGCTCATTGTCTTAATAGAGGCAGACTTTGAGGAAAAGAGACAGCCTGCTATGCCGGAAAGAACAATCAGCATGACAGTTGGGATGCTTGTCAAGAGAGATAAGACAAGGACGATGAAAAATAACAGCCAGCTGGTCTTGTCAATGAGGGCTTTTTTCCCTAATTTGATGACCGCATCAAAAATCAGGACGGTGACGCAGGCGCGGATCCCGTCAAAGGCATGTTTTACAATAGCAAGGTCAGCAAAATTCAAAAGAAAGGCGGCAATGGACGTAATAATCAAAAGGGAAGGAAAGATAACTCCCAGTGTAGCAATGATGCCGCCTGTGATTCCGTACAGCTTGTAGCCAATAAAGGTAGCCGTATTGATGGCAATGACGCCGGGCGTACACTGCCCAATGGCATAGTCATCCATGAGTTCCTCTTCCGTTGCCCAGTGGCGCTTTTCCACCACTTCCCGCTGCAGAATCGACAGCATGGCATAACCGCCGCCGAATGTGGTGATCCCGATTTGAGCAAATACCCAGAAAAGCTTCCAACACTTTTTCATTCCATCCATTTTAGCTTCCTCCTTTAGGCTGCTTTCGTCCCCTTAGGCGCATCTAGGTACCGTTTACGGGATTTTGGCGGTTTTCTTTTTCTGCACCATAGCGTATCATAGAATTAACTATATGAATAATATTTGTCTTATAATGAGGTATATGATATGAATATATATCAACTGCGCTATTACATCGCTGTCGTTGAAGAAGGTACGATTTCAGCAGCAGCCAGGAAACTGAATCTTTCTCAGCCACCCCTGTCTACCCAAATCAAGCTGCTGGAAGAAGAGGTAGGAACGGAGTTGTTTATACGCGGTGCGCGCCAGATCACGCTGACACCGGCCGGACGCCGGTTCTACCAGTATGCACTGGAAATGACAGATATAGAACGGCAAGCCTTGGAAGAAATCCGCGATATGGGCCGAGGCGGAACTGGGACCGTGCATCTTGGTTGTATCTCTTCCGCCCACGTGAAGGAAGTCTATGAAGGGCTTGATGCTTTTCACAGGCAATATCCCCTTGTCCGGCTGCGAATCGTAGAAGGCAACACGCTTGAACTGGAAGAAAAACTGGCTCGAAATGAGCTGGAAGCTGCTTTTGTTCGGACTCCGGAAACTTTTAAGCATGTTGAGCGTCTTCCCCTTCGCCAGGATCCGATGATGGCTTCCGGCAAACGAGCGTTTTTCAGTGAGATTCCTTCGCATAGGAAGCTCATCATGAAAGACCTTGCAGCGTGTCCTCTGATCCTTTATAAACGCTGGGAAGCAAGGATCCGTGATCTTTTTTCTCACGCTGGAAGGCAGCCGCAAATTGTTGGTGTTGCAGACGACCTTCGTACTTGCCTTATGATGGCTGATTATGGACTGGGAATCAGCGTGACACCCTTGGAGGCCCTTCGCGGCTATCCCCATCTGACGCGTCGGGTGATTGCGGAAAAGGGCCTTGTTTCCACGCTTGAACTTGTACTTCGTAAGGATGCCTATATTTCAGCCAGTGCAAAAGCCTTATTTACTGTTTTTAAAGAGCGTGACAAAAATCAGGAGGAATAGGGACAACTGGCATGGACGGTATTTTGAATCAGCAGGAGGCAGGCTTCTGGACTTTTTTACCAAATAAGAAACCCCCACCATGGCGTGACCCATGGTGGGGGTTGATGTGACTTATAATAATGGCGGATAGGGTGGGATTAGTGGCTGAAAATTACTGTGCGACTCGCTTAGCAACGATACCAGACCATGAAAGGGGAAAGAAGGGGGAACTTTCCTTTTCATAGTATATCACACTTTAAACATTATTTCATATCATTCATTGCCTTCACGGCTTCGTCCTTCATGCTGTCCGTGACGTGCGTATAGATGGCCATGGTAGTAGCAGGGTCGTTGTGTCCTACCCTTGCCATGATGGCCTTGAGTGATACGCCACTTTCAGCCAGGAGGCTTACATGGGTGTGCCTGAAGATGTGGGTTGAAAGGCGCTTATGGTAATGAATGCTGCGGAGGATTTTATTTGCGAACGCTATATCAATGGGTCCACCTTTGCCCGTCGTAAATATATAATGTTCACTATCCTTGCGGTTGAACCACGCCCGTTGCTGCTTGTTGTGGATAATGAACCGCTCAACAATATTTACGGATTTATCATCAAGGGGTACGATCCGAACGCTATAGGCGTTCTTGGGCGTACCTCTCTTTCTTTCCGTCCAGACGTAAGTGCCGTTCACTTCCACGGCCTTGCCGTCAAAATCCTCCTCACGAAGCGCCGCCAGCTCCCCGAACCTAAGCCCCGTCCGTGCCTGGAACTCGAACACGTCGGCCATAATGGGCGACTCCTTGCGGATGAGGGCAAGGACCTCTTTCAGTTCCATGCCTGTAAGGAATTTTTCGCCATGTTCCTTGACTTCCTGCACGGTCTTCTGGACCTTTGGGACCGTCGTACGGTCAATGGTATCCATGCTTGCCACCTTGCCATTCATGTAGCCGATTGCCCACGCTTGATGAAGGAGAACCCTTATCTTGCTTGCATAGCCCTTGGATATTGTCCGTGCTACTTCGTTAAGCATGGACTGTATATTCCCTGGATGAAGGTTTGCCACGATCGTGTGCGGGGGAAGGAATGTGTAAATCTTCTTGATTGTCGTGTGGTAGTTCCGCATGGTCGGAGCCTTCACAAACCCGTCCTTAGACGCCAGAAAATCGCCTATGAGCGTCGAGAGAAGAGTGCGTGATGGATTTGCCATGGTAGCATTGATTCGTTCCTGTAGAAGCTCATAGGCAGCTTTCTGGGCGGCTTTCGTTTTGCTTTTCATGGTAACGGCAACCTTGCGCCGCTTCCCCGTCAGGGTGTCCACATAGGTTTCCCTGAAACGATAACCATCCTTTACCTTCTCAATCCACATGGAACCACCTCCTTATGGCCACCTGCGCAAGTTGAGGTAGCCGAAATACAGCCATGCAATACCACCTATCCATGAAGCATAGTAGGAAAACAGCTTCGCCCCCAGCAGGAAATAGGCCATGCAACTGATGAAGATGGCGGGAAAGTAATAGCCCGCCTTCATATCCCTTGCGGCAGCAATAAGTGCAAAAATAACGCCAACAATGAAGTCCGATTTGCCGCCTCGCAAGTAATAGCCTAAAAATCCAAATGTAGCCAAAAACGTACTAAAAAGACGAATCATATCCCTACATTCGAACAACAAATCCCATAATGAATATCTCATGGCTCACCTCCTATGTGCAAGGCTTTCGATGCGCCCCGCCGTGTCGATACTGTCAAGGTCGTGGTGATTGATATGACCTTGTTCGTGAAGGGCTGTGATTAAGTTCTGTTCGTATGACAGCTTGGAATTAAGGATTATCACGCTGTCCCCACATTCATCTTCCGATACGAATCCTTTGACGGAGAGGGGGAGGGGATGAAGGATGAATCTAGTCATTCTCGCCACGCTCCTTCATCTTCTGGAATTTGATGAACTCCATGACTTCTGTGATGGCTTTAGGGGTAAGGGTGCGGGAAGCGTCGAGAAGCGCCCGATAGCTAGGATTTTCTTTTAATTCTTGGGCAAGGCGGGCCGTATCGATGTCGGTATAGTAATCGTCGAGCTCGTCGCCGAACATCAGGTAGGTAGGCGCAACGTCAAGGGCCTTTGCAATGAGGTCCGTACGCCGTTGTTTAGGGACAAAATAACCTAGCATATATCTTGATATGGTGCTTTGATTGATCCCTGTCCTTTCAGCCAAATCGGTTACTGTAATTTGCTTCTCTTTCATTAATCTGCATAATCTCTGAGCAAAATCTTCCATAATATCCCCTCCTTTAATACGCTTTCATTGTATCATGAATTTTGCTCTAGCGCAAAAAAATATTCCCTAGCGAAAAATAATGTTGCGGATGTGTAAAATTTGTGCTATGATACATTCGTATTCGAAAGAGAATGAAAAGGAGGTGATTAAAGTGCCGTATGATTATACGAAGCTTAGGGGACGAATCAAGGAGCGTTTTGGTACTGAAACAGCCTTTGCCAAAGCAGTCCATATGAACCGTACCAGTCTGAGCCTACGCCTAACAGGGCTTCGAGAGTTTACCCAAGGCCAGATTCTATTATTCGCTAGCTTCCTCGAAATCCCGTATTGCTTAATAGGAGATTATTTTTTTACTATCAAACATTCCAAAACGAATAGGAAGGGGGTGAAGTGAATGGAAGCTGTCACCTGTGCAAGGCTTATGCAGCGTTTTGCCACCGCAAAAACCCTTTGCGAAGCTTATGACATAGGTATAGTGAATTGCCGTCGCCTAATCAATAAGATGCGGGCCTTGCCCCAATATCGCAATGATATGGTGATTCATTCTGGCAAGATTTACGTCCGTGTCAATGCTTTTGAAGAATTTTTTATTAGCACAGATATAAGGAGGTGTAGGAGATGACGCTGAAAAATAAGGCCACCTTATTGGCGGCCGTTATAGGGGTGGGCCTGATTGCCCTCGGGACTGCATGGAAGGAACGAACGAGGGTTGAACCCACTGACTACCTAACGTTTGAGCGGGTCGTCTACAGCGGCGACAGCCTCTGGAGCCTATGCGAGCGATACAGCGGCTATGAGGACATCCAGACGATCATCCAGAGGGTTCGGGATGATAACGGAATCGACAATCCTGGGACATTGCAGCCTGGTCAAAAGATTAAGGTTAGAGTGAGAAAGGGTGGAAGATGATGATTGATACTGACTGCAGCGTATGCCCTTTTGCTGCTAAATGCCCGAAGCAAGACAACCCCGAAAGAATCCCATGGAGTCAAGGTGGATTGGGTCTATGCCCCAAAATTGAAATCGGATGGGCGCAACCAACCTGCAAAACCTGCCATTTCGCTGGCAAGGTCGGAAGTCGGGGCGGTGCAAAAATCCGAAACTACCGAACCTGCACGTTGCTTCTCGATGAGCCGATTGTACAGAACATTAAAGGGCGCAAGAAAAACTGCCCATTTATGGAACAAGTAATAAAGGAAAGAGCTTTAGACGACGTGTTTTGACAAGAAATTAGTGAAATATCTTTAGAAATTTTGCTAAAAATTTCACAGAAATGAGGTGATTTTAATGAAAATCTCGAATAGTGAGGCATTGGCAGCGGCTGAAAACCTGATTAACTACTGCCGTAAGACGCGATGTCCGGACTGTCCGTTTTCAAACGGCGACATTTGTGAGATCTGCATCCCTGCAGAAGAATGGTACGCGGACGAGGAGGAATGAAAAACGAATCTTGAAAAAGGCCAAAAATAAAGCCTGCCAGCACGGCAAGGTAGAGCGAAGCATCATTTGTGATTTTTGGAAGGAGAAAAGTAAAAACGATGAGTAAATCAACTATCTTACGAAAAATCCTGTTCAAGGCTAGTGACTTCATTAAGCAAGAAGACGGCATTTGCCTTCTAGGGGTGTTCCTAGATTGCAATCAAGCGAAAATGGCTATATTTGGCGCTGGCGGCGCTAGCGAAACAAGGATTGCCTTGCCAAAACTCATTCGTGGCGTCTTGGAGAAGATGGATTCCATCGACAAGGCCAAACTGAAAGAAGCCATCAGGGAAGAGATTTTTGACGAGGAGGACGAAGGAAATGACTGATAAAGAATGGCAAGATGTGCAGGAAGCACTCTGGGCGTTTGAAAACAAGGTAAAGGGTAATCCTGAAATCTGCTTTGTTGGTGCGATGGTTAATATGAAAAATAGGATGGCAGTAGACTGTGTGACCGCAAACGAGACCATTGACATTGCAGTTGCGGTAATGAGTCTGATCGATACCATTCTCCAAGGATTTGACGAAAGGGACTCATACGCCTTTAAAACATCCATCATGGGAATTTTTAAGACGCATGAATAAGCCCCATCAGCAGGGCAATGCTGACAGGGCAAGATAAGAAAGAAATCACACTTAGTATACCACAAAACATGAAGGAGGATTAACCATGAATGATATTTTAGCCACCGAGATGGAAGAAGCCTTGTATGGAATGGACAGCAACGAGCACCAGAAAGAAGGATTCGTAGTCAACGACGACAATAAGGCCGATTGGGCTTTAAAAAGAATCAAGGAAAATCAAGCCAAGATAGACGAAATCTCAGAACTTTACGAACAGCAAACCTTGCGCCTGGTTCACTGGCGGAACGAGGAAATGGACAAGTTGATCAAGAGCAACGAGGCCCTTGAGTCCATGATCATGCCTTACGCGGCTGCCAAGCTTGAAAAAAGTAGGCATAAATCCTTCAAGCTGCCAAACGGAAAATGTGGGTTCCGTGCCGTGCCGCCCAAATTTATCAGGGACGAGGAAAAACTCCTAAAATTCGCTGAAAGTTCCGTTCCTAACGTCGTGAAGGTCAAGAAATCCGTTGATTGGGCGGCACTCAAGAAGCTTGTCGAAAATAACAACGGCAAGGCCGTCATGATTGAAACTGGAGAAATCGTTGACGGCGTCAAGGTTGAAGTGCAGCCGCCCAAGTTCTATGTGGAGGTAAACAAGTAATGGGTATCCCAATTTTAATTTTAGGGGCAAGCGGGTCAGGTAAGACTGCCAGCTTGCGGAACTTTAAGCCAGATACAGTCGGCGTATTTGAGGTGGCAGGAAAGCCCCTTCCGTTCAGGACCAAGATCCCCTATGCCAAGACGAGTGACTATGATGTCATTCGCAAGGTCATCAAACAAGGCACTCGTAAGGCTTACGTCATTGACGACAGCCAATATCTCATGGCTTTTTTCATGTTTAACCACGTAAACGAAACAGGATATGGGAAATTCACAAAGTGCGCTGTAGACTTCCGTAATCTTATTGATTTCATTGTTAACGAAACTCCAGATGATACCATTGTCTATCTGCTTCACCACATTGACAAAGACGAGCAAGGATTTATTAAAGCAAAAACACAAGGAAAAATGCTTGATAATCAGCTGACTCTTGAAGGGCTGTTTACAATCGTCCTTCTTTGTGAAACTGACGGGAAAAAGCATTGGTTCACGACGCAATCAAACGGGCTGACGCCCGCAAAGTCGCCGATGGAGATGTTCCCCGACAAGATTGACAACGACCTCAAGGCCGTTGATAGCACGGTTCGGGATTATTACAGCCTTGCAAGGAATGAAAGTCAATTAAGCGGCGTGGCCGCAAAACTCAAGGAGGAGAAATAACATGATCAATGAACTTCAAAACAGAAACTGGGGCGACATTGAGGAAGCAACGGGAGGCTTTGACCGACCGCCCGCTGGCGGCTACCTCTGTACGATTGTTGCGGTTGAGAACATCCCTGACAAGCAGCACGTCCGCCTTGAATGGGATATTGACGAGGGCGATTACCAAGAAATCTACCGTGCGTCTTCCCTGGCTTCCGGACGCCATTGCCCGTATGATTGGCGCTCCTACAAGGAAGAAAATCTGAAATACTTTAAGCACTTCCTGTCCGTGCTGACGAAGTGCAACCCCGGAAAATTCGAATACAAGACATGGAACGGTGATGAACGGGCATTTGTTGGGCTTCAATTCGGGGCCGTCATTGGGTATAGAGAAAGCGCCTATAACGGGAAAATCTATGAAAACGAATATATCAATCGACTGATTGACCGTGAAACCCTTGCCCGTGGCGACTTCAAGGTTCCCGAACTCAAGAAACTTCCCGACGAAAAACGGCCGAAGCAACAAGAACAGGCCCCTGCTGCGCCAGTCACGGAACCGTTTGACTGCCCATTTTAATCATGGAACTGGAAGATTTTTTACAGAAGCTTTTAGGGGTTAGGCGCAAGGGTAACCAATACATAGCGGACTGTCCTGTTTGTGGCAAGGCGGGACACCTCTACATCAAGGATGATGGCGTGCTACTGGCATTCTGCCAGCATTGCAAGGCAAGGCTTCCCGCTATTCTGCGGGCCGTGGGAGGGATGAATAGGGACGGGGAAAGCCCCGTTCCCATCCCAAAACCCAAGAAGAACCGTACGCTTGTCGAATTTATCACCTACGAATACCGCAACCCTGATGGGACTGTGGCCTACTGTAAGGACCGTAAAAAATTCGATGACGGCCACAAGGAATTCTATTTCCATTACACGGACGCAAGCGGCGTCACGGTGAACCGCAAGCCTGACGGCTGCAACAACCTTTACCGATTGGACGACCTTGCAAAGGCCAATGCTGCTGAAACGCTTTACATTGTGGAAGGCGAAAAATGTGCCGATGCGATGGCAAGGCAAGGATTCCTTGCCACATCAACCAACACGGGCGCCCAAAAGGATCTGAAACTGTCCGACATGGACCGCAAGGCCATTGACAAGTTCCCCAATAAAGTGATGATCCCTGACAATGATAAGCCAGGGGATGAATATGGCAAAGCGTGGGAAGCCCTAGGAGCTGTTTTATTGGAACTCCCTACCATCTGGGAGGGGTGCCCACCTAAAGGCGACGTAGCGGATTATTTCGAGTGGGGCGGGAACCCTGATGCCATCAGGAATTATAAGCCGCTTCCAAAACCCGCCGAGGTGTTCACAAGGGAATGGGCCGATGGCCTTGACTCTTACAGCATCATCAGTGACGAGGTCCTTGACGCCATTATCAAGTCAAAAGACAGGGTAAGGGCCGAAAGCCTTGCCACCATCAAGGCAAAAGAACTCAAATGTGCGACCGAGTTCAAACGCTGCCTAAAAAAGCGGGCGCAGGTCCTTGCGCAGCGCAATGCGTCAAGTGAGAACATGACGAGGTTCACGGATGCGCCCCTGACGCTCAATTGTGGGGAATATATGGCCGACGACAATGGCGTTCGTAGGCTGACATACACCACGCAAGGGGATCCTAAAACGGCGTTTGCGTCGGCGCAGCCGGTCCTGCCCGTTGAGGTCCTCCAGAATGTGGAAGAACGAACCCAAAAAATACGCCTCGCCTTCAAGACGGGTGGGGCGTGGCGGTCCGTACTGACCGCTAGAAGTACGATCTCGAACGCAAACCGCATCATTGAGCTGGCGGACTACGGCCTTGCCGTATCAAGCGACACGAATAAGGAACTTGTGAAATACCTGGCGACCTGTTTGAACCTTAATCCAGGTGCATTGCCACCAACGGAGTCAACGAGTCACTTAGGATGGAATGATGGCGACTTTGTTCCATATAGCGGTGAATTGAAGCTTGATACGGAGCAGGACTTCAAGCGGACCGTGGACGCCATCAGGGAAGAAGGAACCCTCGATGAATGGATTCAGACTGTGCGCCCTTTGATGGCTAACCTCTATTTGCGGCTGACCGTGGCGGCATCCCTTGCTTCCCCTCTCATCGAGAAGGTGGGGGCCTTGCCATTCGTCCTTCACCTTTGGGGCGGCACGGGGGCGGGGAAGACCGTCGGCATGATGGTGGCCGCAAGCGTCTGGGGAAATCCTGCGCCCGGCCATTTGGTCAGGACGCTCAACACCACGGACAACGCCATCATGGCCATGGCTTGGGTGCTGCACAGTTTCCCATTCTTCGGCGACGAACTGCAGACCATCAAGACACAGGGCGTGACGTATGATCAATTAATCATGCGGGTGACGGAAGGTATTGATCGCAGCCGTATGAAGAGCGGGGACGCCATGCAGTCCCTCAAGACGTGGGCAAACGCCTTCATCTTCACGGGTGAAGAACCTTGTACCATGAGCCGCTCAGGTGGCGGCGTAAAGAACCGTGTCATCGAGATTGAATGTATGACGCCAGTCGTGGCGGATGGCAATACCGTCGTTGCAGCAGTTAGACAGCAGTACGGAACCCTAGGCCCTGCCTATATCAAGGCGCTTCAAGACATCAATGTGCGGCAGGTGTACAACGGCTTCTTCAAGGAGCTGTTGAAGCTTGACACGACGGAGAAGCAGGCTATGGCTATGGCGCTCATGCTAACTGCTGATGCCATCCTACAATGGCGGTTCATGCCAGACCTTACCCCGCTTAGTATCGATGATGTCAAGCCCCTCGTGAAAAGCAAGAAAGAGATAGATGTAGCAGAGCGGGCGTATTCCGTCGTCATGGACTGGATAGGGGAACACGCCAACGCCTTCGCCAACAGCGCCGACGAAACCCATGCGGGCGACATCTATGGGAAGACTGGGGCGGGATTCGTTGCCGTCATTAAGTCCGTCCTTGAAAGAGAAATGGAGTCCATGGGATTTAGCTTCACCGCCGTCAAGCGGAAGTGGGCTGAGCAAGGAAGGATTGAAAAGAATAACCAGGGAAGGTATTTCTTCTCTGATAGCATCGGTGGACTTAGGGCAACGACGGTTAGATTCATCAAAAAAATGGAAAATGGTTGAAATGGTTGAACAATGGTTGAAAATCTCAAAGCTTGAAACCCGCATGAAACCTATATATTTTTACTATTTCAATCATTTCAATCATTTCAATCATAAATATATACCTCACGTGGGAAGTAAAAAAAAATAAAAGAAAATATTTTTTTATTTATATATACCCCCCTCTAAGAGAAAAAAACGGTTGAAATGGTTGAAAAGTGCCTTAGAGCAAGTACTGATGCGGGTTTCCGCTTCAACCATTTTGAAAAATGATGGTTGAAGACGGTTGAAAAAGGTTGAAAATGGTTGAAAACGGAGGTTGAAGACATGAATTTTATCGAAGCGGTTGAAGCAATGAGAATGGGCAAGGCTGTCCGTCGTAAGGGATGGCCCCGGAACTGTCAAATTTGGCTTGAGAGGGGTGAATATGTGGCTTATGGGACCACATCCCTTATTGGGTGGGAACTCCTTGCTACGGACTTCCTGGGGAACGACTGGGAGGAGGTTGGCAATGATGAATGAGATTACCCGAGAGGATGCCGAAAAAGCGTTCGCCACGATCCATGGATATTGCGTGGGCAAGGACTGCGAGGAATGTGGAATTTCAGTTTGCTGCGCCGCTTTCCTTAAAGGGTTCCCGGATAGGAACTGGAACCCCCAGTTCTTCACCAGGGCCGATAAGGAAGTAACGGAAGTATCTGACGTTATCCATGGGCCGTCGCATTATTCATGGCGAGAGTGTGGTGAGTCGCTGGGTTTTATCAAGCGGTTTATCAGTAATCAACCTGATTCGTTTCTAGCTTTTTGTGAAGGCAATGTCTTCAAATATTTGTATCGATACCCAAAAAAGAATGGTGTTGAGGACCTCAAGAAGGCCCGTGAATATTTGAATCGGATGATTGAACATATGGAGGACGAGAAATGAACGAGGAAAACAAAGAAGCCCTTGCGGCTGTGCGAATGATTAAGGAGCATTGCCAAAACATGGATTGTGATGATTGTGCCATTGAATTGATATGTGACAGGTATTTCACCAATGAAACTCCCGGCGATTGGAGTATTGGGGCTTTGGGTGCGACGGAAAGAAAGCCCATCGTCTATATCAAACCCATGCATGGCGGGCAAATCCCCGAAAAGAAGACGGAAGGGGCGGCGGCCTGGGACTGCTATGCTAGGGAATCGGTTGATTTTTACAACGGAGAAACCCATTTAGTACCTCTTGGATTCAGCCTTGCCATGCCAGAGGGGGTTTGTGCTTTCTTGCTTCCGAGGAGCAGTATGGGCATTAAAACAGACCTTATCATGGCGAACAGTATGGGGCTAATTGACAGTGACTACCGTGGAGAAGTCAAGGCTATCTATAAGGCATTTAACATTGAGTGGGATGTACCAAGTTATCTACCGGAATCGTCAATTCGTAAAAACGACCGTGTAGCTCAGCTTTTCTTCAACGTTCCGAACGTCGAGATTAAAGTAGTCGACGAGTTCCCCGACGAGGTGAAGGACACGGAACGGGGCGAAGGCGGGTTCGGGAGCACAGGGGAATAATTTAAGGAGGTATCATGATGGATAACAAAACGTTGCACGAAACTGTTGGCGCATTTGCGGATGACCTTTTTGAAACTGGTGACAGAATCGGAGAGCAATTAAAAGATATTTATTTGTTAGCGATTCAGATGGACTGTTTCCCGAGTCCAGAAAAATGTGATTCCAGGGAAAGAATGATCAAGAGCTTGGAGCGGTTAGAAGGCTACATTTGCGATAAAACAAAGGAATTAAGGTCCGAGGCGAGTTGGCTGGGGAAAATGCGGGCAAGAGTAATCAAGGTACTTGAAAAGATTGATGAGGATGGAGAAGAACAAGACGGGAGTACGGAGAAATGAACCGATACCCGCCCGGCACGAATCGTCAGACTTTCAAGGAAATCCAGAGGATGCCGCCTATCAAGCTATCTGAATGGCTCCTGACTTATGGAGATTACTGGCTTAATGAGGGCGCCCATGCGCAATGGGACATCTGCAAGGAAGCCCTTCACAGGCTGTACGGATTCGGTCCCAGTCGCCTTGAGCGTCTTGAAGATGAAATGAATCAAATCATGAATGAAAGGAGAAATACGAATGCAGATTGAGCCACTATGGTATTGCTACCGTATCCCCGATACGGGGGCCATCTTATACAGGGATGTTCGTCATGGTAAGTGGGGAATCGTAGAGGAACCTGACAGCGTCTTTAGACTGTCCGAGGTTCGGAAGTGGTATGACAGCCGCCTGAAGGCCATGACGGCCTATGAAAGGGACCGGCGCAAGTCATGCCGCTAAGACCATATCAAGCACAGCTGTATGACGACATCAAGGCTGCTTTCCTGCAGGGGTATCGGCACGTCTGTGCCGTACTCCCTTGCGGGGGAGGAAAATCCGTCATCATTGCAGCCATTGCCAAGGCTGCTACGGACAAAGGAAACAGGGTTTTATTCCTTGTCCATCGCAAGGAGCTGTGCGATCAAATCCTAGGCCATATGAAGCGGCAGGGGGTTGATCCCAGTTTCTGCTCCGTCATGACCGTACAGACGGCATCAAGACGGCTCAGGAATCTTGAACCCCCCGCCCTTATCATTATCGATGAGGCCCATCACTCCTTGAGTGCTTCCTACGGGAGAATCTTCCAGGCATTCCCCGCTGCTTGCGTCGTAGGATTCACGGCAACGCCTCAACGCATGGGGGAAGGGGGACTTGGGGCTGTCTTTGATAAGTTAATCCTGTCCGTGACAGCTTCGTGGCTTATCAATAACAAATACCTTACCCCATATAGGTACTATTCTGTGCAGCTTGCAGACGCTTCCAAGGTTCATACACGACATGGCGACTTTGTGAAGGATGAGGTCGCAAGGCTCATGGAGAAGTCCTATATCTTCGGGGACACGGTGAAGACGTGGGAGGAGAAGGCCAAAGGGCGCAAGACCATCATCTATTGCGCCACGATTGAAGCAAGCAAGCGGACCGTGGAAGCATTCCGGGCAGCAGGCATTGCAGCCGCCCACCTTGACGGGACGACACCGCAAGGCGTGCGGGAAAGGACCGTGCAGGCATTTAAGGATGGGCGCCTTATGGTGCTATCCAATGTAGACCTATTCGGTGAAGGCTTCGATGTCCCGGACTGTGAAGCCGTGCTCCTGCTGCGCCCTACTCAGTCTCTGACGCTCCACATACAGCAGTCTATGAGGAGTATGCGGGTGGATCCCCATAACCCCGACAAGGTGGCCGTCATTATCGATCACGTCGGTAATTACATCAGACATGGTCTGCCAGACCAAGACAGGGAATGGACCTTGAAGGCAAGGAAAAAGAAGGATGGCGGCCTTATCAGCGTGAAGGAATGTCCCCTCTGTCACATGGTGATGCAGGCCCCTGCCGATGCCTGTCCGTATTGCGGCTATATCTTCGAGAAGGAAGAGCGCAAGGAAAACGGCATGAAATCAGATGTGGCACTTGAAGAAATCAAGGAAAAGCCGTACGAGGAATACAAGCAATGCCAGACCTTTGACGAGCTTGTGACCTTCCAGAAAGCGAAAAAATACAAATTCGCATGGGCCATCCATAAGGCCCTTGAGCTTGGGATTGAGGTCCCTAAAAAATACAAATTCATGATGATCCATATGAGGAGGAAGAAGGCGTGAAGGAAGAACGAAGGCAGTATTTCGCCAATAAAATATTCAAATATGAAGAAGTGAGAAAGCGGGCCAGTGCCCTGCCCAAGGGAAGCCTTGAGCGGGCAAGGCTTGAATCGGAATATCAGAGATTAGTGGATGAAGTGAGGGAGGAACTCGATGCAGAACCAAGAGATATTTAAGCAGCCAGGGAGTGAGATGGATTTATTAAAAGAAATCATGGTGACACTCTCGGCACGTGGTCACCATGTATTCAGGGCCAATGTCGGAACAGCCCGTACAGTGGATGGACGGTACTTTAACACGGGCCTTCCCAAGGGGTTTAGTGACCTCTTTGGGACCGTAAAGGAAAGCGGTCAAGCATTTTTTGTCGAAGTAAAATATGGGGGCAATACGGCCAGTTTTGTTCAGGAGAATTTCCTCTCCCAGATGAGCAAGGCAGGATGCAGGGCTGGCCTTGCCTATAGCGTGGATGACGCCTTGAAGATTGTTGAGGGGCCACAAATGCCATACTTTGGACAAGATGTCTCGGACCCTATCAAAGAGCAGACGAGGGACGGAGAACTCTGGAATCAGCTCCTCATGTGGGCAAGCCTCAAGGATGAGAAGGTATTCAGCACGCTCAGGAAGATGCGGGCTAATGGCTGCACGCTCGAAACGGACGCAAAAACGGGATATAAGATCGTGCATCCCGATAGCTATACGAGTTACGATGAGGATCGCAAGGGCCTCTTAGCGTGTGCAAGGGAATTGACGCACAGACTCTTGACACTTAGGTGGTCAGCAGCAGGGGAGGAATAGAAATGACGGACCAGGAAATTATTGAAGGACTTCAAATGGACTTTACCCGCATGAATCGGGAGATCGTGTATCTGATGCAGGAAAGGGATGATCTGCGCCATGAAAATAGAGTGCTGAGGCAGCAGATTGAAGGGGCCGAGAATATCGGAAAGCTACAAAACGATTTAGCGACGGCAAGGAATGCCCTTGAGCAGGCGAAGCGTGAAATTAAGGGGCTTTTGGCCCTGAAGAAAATAGCTGATAGAAAATATAAAAACCTCAAGCTCAAGTTTGATTATCAGGAAGATATGGCAGGGAAGGGCGCAAAACCCCTTCCTGCCCATATTAAGGAACGGGGCATCAGTTGCAGGCAGCTGATGCGGGCCATGGATATAGGATACGCAGTGGCTCACAACCTTTGCAATGTTGAAGGATTCAATGTGCGGATCAAGACGGCTGTGAAGGTCTGTCAGGTCCTCGGTCTTACGATGGATCAAGTCGAATGGGTGGTGGAGGACGATGAAGATTAAAGCGCCGGTCAATACGGTGATTGTCGAACCGATCACGGGAACTGAACGTGGAGGAATCGTTCTTCCTGGCGTGTCTGAGGACCATCAGCGGGCCCGTGTCGTGGCAGTGGGCGACAGGGTGACGAGGACGGGGGTACACGTCCCTAGTGAACTCCAAGCAAATGATATTGTTGTACATACAACATTTGTGGGACAACCCTTTGCGATGGATGGACGGGAGCTTCTTTCCCTGCCTTACCACTACATCTTGGGAGTCGAAGATGCTTGATGTGAAGCGGGCTTACCGCATCGCAAGGAGCCATATATACATGATCCCAGGGATAGGCAAGGCCGTGAGGGCTGACACAAGAGAAAAAGAACTAATTAGAGATATTGAAGTTAAGCATAGGGGAAAGGTCGTGAAGGTGGTAAGGCCGGAAAAGTGGCTTGAGGTGGTCCATCACGTCCTTCGTGGACTGCCCTGTGAAGTAAGGAAGGCCGTTGAATGGCATTTTTTTGAGGGGGACAGCGCGGTGAAAATCTCGTATAAGTCCTATGTCGGCGTGAGGACACTATACGATTGGTTCGACGACTTTGTGAGGGATGTGGCCGTTGTGGCTGTCGCAGAAAAATTGATCAGATAGAAAAATACCCCGCAGGATTTCCCTGCGGGGTTCGTTTTTATTTGAATCCATTTTCGGTTGCTTCGATGATTGCCATGCGCTCGATTGGGGCAAGGCGCTCAATCTTATCCTTAAGGGCTTCCTTCTCTTCGATGGTCCCGATGACTGAGTCGAAGATGGATTCAGGCATGGCCCTCAAGATATTGGCGTCTGCCGTGCTGCCCATGACAAGCTCGGCTAGAATTTGCTTTTCGACGGGAGTGAAGTCGGGGAGCCTGACCATGCGGACCATCGAATTGTATCTATTTGTAATATCCGTGAGATATTTTCCTAGGCTCAGGCCCCGCTCTGCAGCGGCGGCCTTTGCTTCAAGCATCTCAGGGGTTTGAACGACGGTCATTTTTTTGCTCGGCATTTTTAGCCCTCCTCATACTCGCAGCAGGTCAATACGCCATTCTCGAAAGCTCTTGTGACCTGCCCCTTGTGGTCGCTCATGATGACGAAACGATAATCAGGATGGGACCTTAAAAGGTTTTCGGCCATGACTCTCACATCATTGCTCCCAATGTGTCCGATGCCGATGGAGTGGGCCACGTCCCTGATTCTTACTTCCGTCATTTCCTCAAGGGCTTCCGTAAGGGCCTGTTTGAGCTTCTGCGTTTCGGTCAAGTGGCCCCATGGCCGCTTGATTCCGTGGACTTCATAGTATTCACCAAAGCGATCATCGGCGGTCTGGTCCTCTGCCCAGACGAGGAACGCCTTCCGCCCGCCCCTTGAGAGGGCGGACATCGGATTGACCATAGTACTGAGGTCTGCGGTGAACATATTGGGAAGGACGTATCTAGGTTCATGAATCCTGAAAGCTTCAACCATTTGAACTAGTGTTTTCATTATCATTCCCTCCTTAATACACAATCACGTCGACGACCTTGTCATCATGGATGATATAGTGAATACTCGTTCCTTCGGCGATCGTGTCATCGCTCTCATCGCTTTTCTTTACCCATTCAGCATGGGCCTGTGCGGCGTCCAATCTGTCGAAGGTCCCGAGTGGATAGTATTGACCGTGGCTTTCGCTGTCCTGTGAGGTGGCGACGAGGGTATAGCCTTCCTTCTTGTAGCCCGTCGAATCTTCCATCTCGCTGGCAATGGCGCTGCCTTCCTCGATGGCATCGCCGATTGAAAGCTCGGGTTCCCCCGTGTCCTCTGGGTGCAGGCCCAGGCGGTCGATGAGGTTCCATACATCCCTGGCTCTCAAGCGGCCTTCGATGCCGTCGACAATGATAGGGGCAAGGTCTTCCTCGCTGCCAGTCTTAATGGAGCCGTCGACACAGTAGACGGCCATGTCGTATTTGTCCATATTTTTCAAGGCTTCGGAATACCTCTTGTCGTCTGGCTCTTCCTCGGTCAGGTCCTTGATTTCATCCTGATTCATCAGCGTCAGTCCGTCGTAGAGCCCAATTTGGTCGGCAACATATTGACCGAGCTTCTGCACGTCGGCAGCGTTAAACATAAAATCCCGAACATTGAACAATTTTTTCATTTTCTTTTCCTCCTTATCAGGTAGGAGGGGCGCAAGGCCCCTCAATTAGGTTACCGATTCGTGGTTGGGGTTACGCCTCGACCGTCATATTCATTTCGCTTGCCAGCTCTTCAAGCTCTTCCTACTCTTCGTCAGGCTCCTGAATCCATTCGCCGCTCTCGAAGTGTCGGACGCCGTTGTGGGTGACCGCAATCGGCTCATCCGATTCGTCAAGGTAGAGATGTGCGTATTCAACGCTTTTCGGCAAGTCCATGGCAAGGGCGTATTCAATCAATTCTTGCTTGCTTGCTACACTGAACTCTTCCCGCATGGATTCAATCTCAGGGGCGAAACCACTGTAGTTGGCTGGGTAAAATTTAACAGTTGCTTTCATTTTCTTTTCCTCCTTTTCGGCCTTTCCTTTATCTTGACTATATTATACCACATGGGGTACCCCATTGTCAACCCCTTTTTTTTTAAAATATTTTTTCAGATATTTTCGTTCAAAAAAATGCGGCACTTTTCAAGGCGTCATATACGGTACAATGGTATGGTATAGATGCGGTGTTACGCCCATTGATTCCATGGCCTCGTATTTTGGTTTTAACTGGTTTTTCGGGAGGTGTCAGTATTGGATGATGTGTTGGAAGATTTCTCTTCTCTCAGGACGAATTTGGGTCTGTCAGCCCGTCAGGCTAAATTTGTAGCCTTATATGCGGCAGGGAATGGGAATCGTCCATTGAAGGAAATAGCGGGTGAAGCAGGTTACAAATTTCCCGAAAAAACTGCCACTGGCGTGCGGGATAAAATCCTTGCAAAGCCGGGCGTAGTGGAGTGGCTCAATCGGCATTGGTCCACAAGCTATCAGGACGAAGTCATCAAGCCTTCTGTTGGTGCCCTCCTTGAGGGCAAGGGAAGGAAATTAGCACTCGCAAAAGTAGCCGACGAAGCTGCAGCGACGAAGGATGTCGATAGCTTTTTCCGGGCCGTCGATATGCTCAATCGCATGGATGGAGCTTATTCCATTAAGCACGAAATGACGGGCGGCGTAGCCGTCAAGGTCGTATGGGGAGATGAAGATGGCTAAGGTCATTAAGATCCCTTATTCGCCCCGCCCTTTGTGGCGGGATGAAATCCATAAGGCCCTTGATTCTCATCGCTTCTCCGTACTTGTCTGTCACCGCCGCTTTGGTAAGACGGTCGGCGTGGTGAATCACGTCATCCGTCAGGCCGTGAGATGCTCAAAGCGTGCTCCGCAATACGCTTACATTGCCCCGTTTTTTGCCCAAGCGAAAAAAATAGCCTGGGAATATATCAAGTACTACACGGGCATAATCCCTGGTGTGAAGGTCAATAATTCGGAATGCTTTGTGGAGCTTCCTTCTTCCCATCCTGGCAGTGCAGGGGCAAGGATTTACATCCTTGGCGCCGATAATCCTGATTCGCTCCGGGGGATGTACCTTGACGGTGTCGTGCTTGACGAATATGGTCAGATGAAGGAATCCATGTGGAGTGAGATCTTGCGCCCCGCCCTTGCTGACCGTGAGGGATGGGCGGTCTTCGTCGGTACTCCTAAAGGACAAAATGGCTTCTATAAGAAGTGGATGGAAGCACAGGGCAATGAAGGTTGGTACGCCGTACGATACAAGGCGTCTGAGACCGGACTCTTCCCGCCCAAGGAGCTTGAAGACATGAGACGTACCATGTCAGATGTCGAATACGCCCAGGAGATGGAGTGTGATTTTTCAATCGCTGCAGAAAATACGCTCCTTGGCGGCGACGACATCGAGGCCGCTTGCAAGCGGTCATATAGTGAGATGGATGTGGTCGGCAGCACTTGCGTCATGGGCGTCGATGTCGCCCGCTTTGGCGGCGACAGGTCCGTCATTGCTGTACGCCGTGGCCTCGTCATGATGGAGCCTATCGTATTCAATTCCATTGACACGATGACGCTTGCGGGCGCTGTCATCAAGGCAAAAGAAAGATTCAAGCCTGATGCAATATTCATCGACTCCGGCGCCATGGGGGCGGGCGTCATTGACCGCATCAGACAGCTTGGGCACAGCTGTATGGATGTCGCCTTTGGAGGCAAGGCCATTGACAGCAATAAATACAGCAATCGGCGGGCCGAGATGTACTTTCGCCTTGCCGATTCCATCAAGAAAGGCGGCGCAAGCCTTCCCGATGTACCGACGCTCAGGGAAGAGCTGGCGAACATTTATTACACCTATGATCCCTCGGGGCGTTTGAAGCTCAAGAGCAAGGAAGACATCAAGGCTCTATTGGGACGGTCTCCCGATATGGCTGATGCTTTCGCGTTGACTTATGCCGAAAGCGTCGTGAGGCGGAAGGACGTGGCAAGTCCCTTGTTCAATGGGCGTGTGGCCATGTCCAATACTGACTATGATTTCTTTTAGGGAGGAATGCGAAAATGTGTGGTGGCGTATTTAGAGGTCCGAAGACACCGAAACAACCTGAGATCAAACCAATTGCACCGACGCCGACGGACACGACAAGCGCAGACGTGTCCAATATCGCTGACGTAGCTGCAGACCTTGAACGGCAACGCAAGAAGCGGGGGTACGCAAGTACCCGTACTAGCGCAGACCGTGAGACCATTGCAGGCGGGGCAGGCAAAAAAACGCTGGGGTGATGCCTATGGACACGATTTTAGGAAATGCCTTGCCCCAGTCCGGTGATGATGCTGTCAAGTGCAAGGGCCTTCCTGACCGTGGCAAGCTTGTCATGCGCATGAAGGCCCTCAAGGCCGCTAGGCGTGATTGGGAAGCAAGGTGGAAAGCTATCCGAGATTTCGAGCTGCCTTACATCGGCGAATTTGAAGATACAGCCGACCATACGAACCCCGCTAGGCGCAGGGATACGAAGATAGCGCAGGGCGTGGCGTGGATGGCGGCGAACGTCATGGCGGCGGGGATCATGAGCGGCCTGACGCCCCCGAGTCGGCAGTGGTTTAAATTCTCTTTCAGCGATGAGCGGCTTAATGACATGACCGAGGCCCTTCAAGTGCTGGACCAACGGCAGGAAATCGTGCAAGCAGTCCTTGCGAAGTCTAATTTTTATAATGCAGTACACAAGGTATACCTTGAGATTCCCTTTGGGCAAGGCCCAATGGTTGTCCTCAGGGATGCCAGGACCGCCGTCCGCTTCATTCCTCTTACGATTGGCAGCTACTTCATTGACGTGGACGGCGCTGGTAAGGTCAATACCATTGCAAGGCGCTACAAGCTGACGCTATCGCAATTAGTAGATGCCTTTGGGATGGATGCCTTGCCCCAGACGGTACGACTTGCTGCAGAGATGGGGAAATCGAGTAGTCGCAAATACACGGTCAATTGGCTTTGTGAACCAAATACGGATGCAGTCCCAAATAAAATCGACCGCCTGAATATGCCGTACAAATCAATCTACTGGCTTGACGAATCACGGCAGGATGAATATCTGTATATCGGCGGCTTTGAGGAATTTCCAGCTCCTACCGCCAGATGGACGGTCAACGCCAATGACTGCTACGCAAAAGGTCCGGGGTGGTTTGCAGAAGCCGATAGCAGGGCCTTGCAGGTCATGAAGCGTGACTTCCTGACGCTCCTTGAGCTGATGGCGAAACCCCCGATGCAGGCCACCACTGACGTGATGATGCATGGCATCAACCTGATCCCTGGCGGCATCACGCCGACGAATGGGCAAGGCGGTGTAGGGCCCTTGTTCAATACGCAGTTTGGGAATCTTCAGTACCTTACGGAAGAGATTCAGAAGACGGAAGACCGCATCAAGCGGCATTTCAATTCTGACTTATTCCTGATGTTCGACAACATTGAAGCAGGTCGACTGACGGCCCGTGAAGTCACGGTAAGGCAGCAGGAACGGCTGCAGGTCATCGGCCCCGTGGTCGAGCAGCTCCAGGATGAGTTTCTGACACCAATCATTGAAAGGGTGTACAGAATCCTTGACGAGGCGGGAAAGTTCCCGCCCGTTCCTGAAATGCTGCAGGACCTTATCAATGAAGATGTGAAGGTTGAATACATCTCGCCCCTTGCGCAGGCCCAGAAGATGAGCGGCCTCGTGAATATCGAGCAGGCAGTAGGCTTCACACTCCAGATGGCTCAGGCATGGCCTGATGCCCTGAAAGTCGTGGATCCGACAAAGACTATTGCAAAATACATGAACCTCTTGGGCGCCCCCGCTGATATGCGTCGAAGCCCCGATGAGGTCAAGAAGATGATTGAAGAAGAGCAGGCAGCCATGCAGAAGCAGCAGGAAGAAGCACAGGCCATGGCTGCAGCGCAAGCAGTTCCTGGCATTACCCAAGCAGCTAAAAACGCCACGGAAGCGGCGAATGACGGAAACCCCGCCTTGCAGGAATGGTTAGGTATGTAAAATGTTCAAGAAATCCATTACTGAAAAAGATTCATATGATTATTGGCACGCAAGGGCCACGAATGAAGCCGTTGCAATCAGGAATCGGGATGCCTATGAATATATGCTCTCCGACGCCCGTGGCAGGTGGTTCCTGATGAGTCTGATGAATGAAACGTTTTATAATTCCACGACCTTCACGGGAAATTCCACAAGCTTCTTCAATGAAGGAAAACGAGCTGTATGTGTCAACATCATCAGACAGATAGGGCACCTCCTAGGGGCTGATGGCCTTGAAAAGCGGCTCCTTGCTGAAAAAGAGTACTACGAATTTATTGAAAGATTGAAGGAGGCAGACGAAGATGGACGAGGTTAAAGATACGAATCCGGTCCCCACTGATTCCACAGCACCGGAACAGACTACGACACCAGAACCGGTACCGACACCAACCGACGAAGCGGCACCGCAAGGGGGTACCATCCTTACGCCGCCCGCTGAACCGGTACCGACACCGGAAAAGGCTCCGGAAGCCTATGACTTCACGGGCTCCTTGCCAGAAGGCTATAGCCTAGATGAAACGACGGCGCAGGGCTTTGGCAATGTCTGCCGTGAGATGAACCTCACGAATGAGCAGGCGAACACCATGGCGAAGTTCGGATTTGACTTTATCGGCCAGATTCAGGCGGCGCAGGAAGCGCAGGCGCTGCAGCAGTCAAAGGACTGGGCAACGCAAACAAGGACTGAACTGGGGGCGAACTTTGAAAAGACTGTTTCCCTTGCAGGGGCAGGGATTGAACGCCTGGAAAGGGAGATTCCTGAACTCCGATCTATCCTTAACGAGAACGGGTTGGGCAACCGCCTCCCGATTGTGAAGCTTTTTGCCCGCATTGGCGAAATGGTCAGTGAGGACCAAGGCGGCACGCTGTCAAACCGCTCTAACATGGAAGCAACGGGCTATCAGGCCCTCTATCCTAATACCGATTTTAAGCGGTATGAATGACGCTTGTATCTGCCATCGTGGCAGGTCAATAAAGAAAGGAAGTTGATATTATGGCAACTGGGCTCTACACCCTCCTCGACCTCTCCAAACGCTTGACCGGAGATGGCACCCAATTTGCGCCGATCATTGAAGTTCTGGCGCAGTCCAACCCCATCCTTGAAGATGCTACTTTTATTGAAGGGGACCTCCCGATTGGAAACAAGACGACCGTACGGACATCCCTCCCGACTCCTTCTATCCGTCGCCTGAACCGTGGGACGGCGGCAACGAAGAGCTCTGCACGTCAAATCATTGACGTATGCATGAACCTTGAAGACCGTTCTTGTATCGACGTTGAAGCCCTTAAGGGCAAACCGAACGTTCAGGAGTTTCGCAAGCAGGAAGATGACGCCCACATTGAAGGGATGGGCCAGTTTGTTGCCAAGGTCCTGATGTACGGCGACCTTGCGAACCCTGAATATGCTGAAACCTTCAACGGCATTTTTGCCCGCTACAAGGAATTTTCCACTGTCCGTGGTGAACCTGGTGCACAAATGATTAATGCCGCCGCAAAGGCCGCAAGTGGCAATAAATATTGCTCTGCTGTCTTTGTCGACTGGGGTCCTCGCAAAGTCAACGGGATTTACCCCAAGAACACCGCCGCAGGTGTGAACATGCAGGACCTCGGTGAAGGGGACGCCTACGACGCAAACGGCAATGCCTTCCGTGCCGTCCAGACGTTGTTTAACTGGAAGGTTGGCCTTGCCGTTGAAAACTACCGCTCCATTGCGATGGTCCGCAACATTGAAACGGCAACGCTCCCGACACTTGACAGCGATGCCCGCCGTCTGCTCCTTGACAAGCTGATTTATGCAAAGAACCGCCTGATGAATCCGAAGGCCCCTGTCCTCTACGTCCCTGACACGCTTTACAGTGCTCTTGAAACCATGCTCCTTGATAAGAACATTGTCCACGTCACCCGTGACGACAGACAGGCAGAACGTCCGATTATCCGGCTATCCGGCATTGCTGTCAAGAAGCTTGATTGCATGGCCGAGGATGAAGCAGGCTTGAAATAAGGAGGGATACCATGATTTTTGATAATGAAACCATGTTCTTTGACGCTGTGGACGGTGCAGAGCTCGCAAGCGGCAAGGAATCCGCTGTGATTGAGAACCTTGGTGGCGGCGATGCTGTTGACCCGCTGTTTCTTGCGGTCATCATCGCAGGTGGTGAAGGCCAGCTCAAGGCTGACATCACAACCGCAAAGGATAAGGACTTCACGGAACCCGTTGAACTTGGGACCTTCCAAAGCGCTCAGAATGCAAAGGGCCTTGCCATCAAGGCAAAGGTTCCCTTTGGTCTGGGCCGCTACCTCAAGGTCAAGCTGACGGGAACCGTTACGGGTAAGGTTACGGCAGGGCTGACGCAGAACGTGCCGAACGAAATTCCCCAGAAATTCCCGAACGACTGACAATATTAGAGGGCTGGCCTACAGCCCTCTTTATTTATACCTCTAGGAGGTGAATCAAAATGTATGGATACATTACGGATGTGGACATCTGCAACCTTGCGCTTAATTACCTTGGCAAGGGAAGCATTGAGAGTTTGGACGAGCGTTCCGAGCTTGCCCGGACTTGCAAGCTCCATTACGATCGCTATCGCAGGATGGCGTTGACGGCAACGACTTGGGGGTTTGCCCTCAAAACGCAGCCGCTAAAAAAACTTGATGTTGAAATCCCTGGCTATAAAGCCATTTATGAATACCCTGATACGGCCCTTGAATTGGTCCGTGTCTATGAAAAGGAAGATGCTGAAAGGAAGATGGATTACCGCAACTCCTTCTACCTCCAGCAAGGCCCTGACGGTGGTAGGGCCCTTTGTACGAACGAAGAATTTGAGGAACCATATGTGGATTTAATTGAGGACGTAGAGGACACTACGCTATTTACTGACGGGTTCATTGAAGCCCTGAGCCACTATCTGGCGTACGGCATGGCACAGGCCCTCACAGGCAGCGAAAGCAAGGCGCAGACCGAGATGCAGTACTACAACATGAGTCTGCAGCAGGAAGCGTTCAGGAACGAACGGGAACGGAAGAGGGAGCCACACTGGCCGACACGCTACTTTGACGGGAGGTTTTAGACATGAGCCAGAAAGAACAGTACTACGACCTTCAACCTTCCTTCAATGCGGGGGTGATCAGCCCCGACGTGGCAAACCGTACGGACCTTGAGAAATATCGTTATGCGCTTCTCAAAGGAAGGAACGTGTTTGTCCGCCCCTATGGTTCCGTCTACCGCCGGCCCGGGATGCGGTTCATGGCGCAATGCAAGTACCCCGACAAGAAAGCCATCCTTGTGGAATTTAACTTCTCGACCTCCATCAGCTACCTTCTAGAATTTGGGCATAAGTACATCAGGGTATTCAAGGATAACGTCTATCTTGGGGTTGAGGTGGCAAGCCCCTTTGAGGAGAAGGAGCTGAGGAAATTGCGTTTTACGCAAAGTGGGGACACGCTCTTTATTGCGTCAGGCGTTCGAAATGTACAGCTGCTACAACGCTTCAACGAAATGGATTGGCGCATGAAGGAAATGGACCTGACGAACCCGTATTTTGACATCCTTGCCACAAGCTCTGGAACAGCGGCCCAAACGCCGGAAGAAACGAAGCCTGTCCGTGTGGATATGACATTTACGACAGCCGGGAACTACACCTTCACGCCTCCCATTAGCGGTGAATACACCATCACCCTTGCAGGTGGCGGTGGGGCTGGAGCGTGGTATTACTTGAAGAAAGGCAGTTTCTATAAAGAATATGCCAGAGGCGGCAGGGGAGAGAAAAAGGTTATTACACTCTACTTGATGGAAGGTACAACTTATAATGGGAAGATTGGACAGAATGGTAGTCCTCAAGCTTATTCCGGTACTTCAAATGGTGTTACGAAAGGAGGTAATGGTAGTAGTGCAACGTTTTTTACGGAGTCAGTAGCTGGAGGCCCTGGAGGACAAGCTAGTGGGGGATCTAGTACTTACCATGATGGGGAACATCTTAATTTTAATTATTATCACAATCATACTGACGGCAAAGACCTATCTTCTGATGGACAACCAGGTGGGTACTATGATTCAAATGGAACCTATCATCAAGCAGGAACCCCATACGTAAGAGTGCAAATCAATACTGAGCGTGCAGGGGGAATCACAGTAGCGACGGAGGGCATTGCCTCAAGTTCAAAAACAGGCACGACACATATCACATCAACAACAAAAAATATGTTTAATAAGAACATGGTCGGAGAATGTATCAAACTATGGCATGATGTTGGTTCAGAAACAATTACCCTTACGTCTACGGGCAGCAATACGAGCAACTTCACGCTTGTAGGCAAGGCGTGGAAGGTCATTACCCACGGCAAGTGGGGCGGGGCCGTTTCTATCCAATATTCCAAGGATGGGGCCTTGTGGCGTCAGTACAGACGTTATACATCCCGCTATGCTGACGGCAACGGGGATTTCAATGCGTCCGAGTCTGGAACCGTTGACGAGTACACCTATATGCGTATCGTGACGGACGTCAATGCGGGTACGGTTACGGTGGACCTTACGAGGGAACCATATACCCATGAAGGGTATGCTCAGATTACGAAATATAATTCTGACACGGACGTAACTGGAAAGGTCATCAAGTCGTTCGGCATGACGGAAGCGACGAAGGACTATGCGTTTTCCGTATGGTCGCCACAATTTGGGTATCCGAGATGCGTAGGATTCTTTCAGGACCGCCTTGTTCTGGCAAGCTCCAAGCGGTACCCCTACGCCGTTTGGATGAGCAGGACGGGGGACTACTACAATTTTTCCACTGAGAAAGCAGCAGGAACTGTTACGGATGATAGCGCCATCATGCTCTCCCTTGTGAATCGCAAGGAATTTGAAATCAAGCATATCTTTACCAATTCTGATTTAATCCTGTTCACGGACGGAAACGAATGGATCATCCAAGGCAACGAAACCGTGACGCCGACAAAATGCACACCTAAATCACAGTCCACCCGTGGTTGTGAGGACGTGCCGCCCCTTGGCATCGGCGGGCGTGTCGTCTATATACAGCGCAGGGGGAAGACGGTTCGGGACTTTGCGTACACGTTCGACACGGACAATTACGACGGCACGGATTTAACCATCCTTGCCAAGCACCTAACGCAGGATAATCCGATTGTCGGAGACTGCTATCAACAGGACCCCAATTCCATGTGCTTCTTTGTTACAGAAAACGGAACGTTGAACTGCCTGACCTACATCGCAGACCAGAAGGTATTTGCGTGGTCACAGGCCGATACGGCGGGGAAATTTGAGGATGTAGAAACTGTTACAATCGGTAGCAAGGATATTGTTTATGCCGTGGTGAAACGGAACCTTGGCGGCAAGGAAGTAAGGACGATTGAATACTTCACGGACCTCCCAGAAACGGATGCTGCTGATGACTACATCATGCTTGATACGGCTTATCAGTTTGAAGTGGGGGACCGGACAAACGAGTTCTCGGGGTTTGAACTTTACGCAGGAAGCAAGGTTGACGTGCTTGGTGATGGGATGCATTTCAGGGACGTCCCCGTATCAGATGATGGAACGATAGGGCCGCTTCCTAAAAACGTCTCACATGTTATCGTAGGACTCCCGTACACGAGCGAAATCGAGGTCCCCAATATCGAACTACCTACAAGCAATGGGACACAACAGGGGCGTTTCAAGAAAGTTGATGAAGTTATTCTCAATCTCTCCCATTCGCAGGGTGGTGAGATTGGAAACTCCTCCCGCTTCACGGACCCCATCCCGTATGGCGGCAAGGCCCTTTACTCTGGTCAGCTCAAGGCCACGATGCCGAACCAGACTGAGGGCGGCTACGAACGTTTGGGACGTGTCTACATCAAGCACGATGAACCATATCCGTTTGAACTCTCCAGTATCGTAAGGGTGGTGTCCTTTGGTGGTTAACAGCATAAGAATCAGGGCCTTGCGCCCTTCCGAGTATCTTGAAACAGCCAAACGGCTGTACTACAACTTGAGGGAAGCGGACGCAAGGGAAGCGGACCGCCTTGGAATGAAGTGCCTTGCCTATGTATTTGCTTCCATCTGGCATTCCAAGGAAGTATACGGTGTCTGGAAGGGCCATGTCCTCCTTGCCGTTACAGGCGTATCGGAAGGATTTAATTATCCTGACGGCGACAAGGCCACTTGTGTCTGGTGCCTCGGTACCGAGGACCTTGACCATCATCGGCGGGACTTTGTCCGCTACGCCCCTTCCATCCTCTCCTATTTCACGGCGAAGTACGGGAGGTTGGGGAATTTCATCAATAAGGAGAACAAGGCGGCCCTCCTATGGATTCGCCGCATGGGGGCAACCTTTAAGGACCCTGTACGGATCGTGAATGGGATTTTCCTTCCCTTTGTGATAGAAAGGAGTGAACGACTCGATGTGTGGAGTGATAGAAGCCTTGACGGGTGTCATGACTCTGATGCAGGCAAGACAGCAGAACCAACAGTATAAGGCTCAGGAAGCGGCCTACAAGGCGCAGGAAATTGCCGCTGAACAGAATGCCCGTATCACGGAGAAAAAGGGCGAACAGATTGCCGACAAGTACGCTGTAGAACAGCAGCGGCTTGACGACAAACGTCGCCTTGTCCGTGGCCAGATTGCAGCCGAACAAGGGGCGGCAGGTTTCACGGGTATCGGAAGCGGGCTTGACATCCTTGCAAGTTCTGGCAATGCCTATATGCAGGATTCCATGAACCTTTTGAAGAACCAACGCAATGACGCATGGAGCAACTATGCCGACACGGTGAACTTTGAGAACCAAGCGGCAGGGGCAAGGGCCGCAAGACGGAACATCGCTGCACAACGCAAGGCCGCTATGTTCTCCACCATCCTTGGTGGCGCTGCTTCCATCTATGGTATGCAGGCAGGAAGGGGCGGCAGTTCGAAGGCCAAAAGTGACGGAGGGACCATCTACAACGGCACGGACGGGATGCCCCATTATTCCCCCAGTAACCGCTTTGGCCAAATGGGAATGGGCGACTATACTGATGGCTCTTTCCTTACAGGGCAGGGAAGCGGCTCCCCGTTTGCTAGGAAGTTCAAACCAGGAAGGAAGTGGATGCCGTGAAGCTCTCTCACTTTGAACCGACGGTAGGGCTTAACACAATTAGCGGCGGCGTGAATCCCGTCACGGATACAAGGGCTTACGGCGCTGAAACTGGAGGGCTCAAGGCCCTCCAGGGCGCAGTGGGGGTTGCCCTCAAGATGAAGGAAGATTCCATGATGGCCGACGTGACGAAGGCCCTCACGGAATACCGCAAACAGGTGGATAACCTGACCTACAACCCAGAAAACGGACTGTTCCATCTTGAGAATGAGAACGCAAAGGACCTCACGCAGAAATATCAGACCGGTGAGTCCGAGATTCGCCGGAATATCCTGAAGACACTCCCGAACTACAAGGCCGCCCGTGATGCATTTGAAAAGAACGTGGAACAGCTCAATATGCGAACCACAGAACTGTATCAGAAGAAGGAATACCAGGAAGCAGAAAAATACAAGGATGCAACCGTCAATGATTTCATTGAACAGGCCCAAATCAGTATGCAGCGGGGGTACCAGACAACTGGTGTTGTCGGTGACCGCTTGGATGACATCCGTAAAACCATCTATGCCAACTATGCAAGCACGAAAGGGCTTCAATGGTGCAAGGACAAAGCCGAGGAGGTGGCGGGAAAATCCATTCAACAGGCCATGGCACAAGCCTCTGCTGACGACAGTCAAGAAGGGCTTGAAAACCTTATCAACGACTATTCCCCTCTCGTAAATCCTCAATATATCAGGAACTTCATTGCAGCAAACAACCAACAGAAGAAACAGGCATATATCAACGATGAGGGAAAGAAGCTGTTTTCCCAGTTCGGGAACGACATGGCGGGGGCAAGGAAGTTCATCGCAACCATGGACCTTGAGGAACCTTCCACGGGGAATTTTGGCCTGATGGCGGTAGCCGAGATGGCAAAACAGGAAGGCTATCCGTCTTATCTTGATGAAATCAGTGGTACGACCTGTGCACACTGGGCAACAACGGCTGTTCACAAGGTGGACCCTTCGTTCCCTGTCATTGACAATGTTGACGTGCTTGTTGATACGGCACGGGAAAAGGGAATCTATCACAAGGGTGACGGGTACCAAGGGCGCCCCGGCGACCTCGTTGTTATTGACTATCCGAACGAGAAGCAGGGCCATACATTCATGATTGGCAATGACGGAACCGTATGGAACGCAGGTGGGGCAACGCCCCTCTATAACCAGAAGGCAACCCCAGAAGAATTTGCAAGGATTTGCGGTGGGACAATCTCGGGCATTGTATCCATCAGCTCCATTTCTGGCGGCGGTGTAGGCCCCGCAAGAAAGCGCAAACTTACGCCCGCCGAACAGGATAAGGTGTTTGCTGCCTACCAGAAGGAACGAGGCATTGCAGAAAGCATCAAGAACCAACAGCGCAGGACCGTCATGGAAGCCTTGCAGAACCAAGCGGCAGAGATGGCGGCAAACGGCGTGTATGATGAGAATGCCTATATCCACCTTGCTGACGGTTACAAGGGTACAGATATATACGCCGATGCAGTAAGGGCCGTATCTGGTTGGGCAGGGCACGGCGCAAGCATTGCAGGCGTTTCCCGTCGTGGACGCAGTAGTGGAAGTGGTTCATCCGCAAACGATGCCTATGCGGCGTTCATCGAACAGATGCAGGATGGAAGCATGAACGAAACGGAAGTAAGGGCCATGCTTACGGCGTCCGACGTATCTCCTGATAGCGCCCTAGGAAAGAAGGTCCTTGCCACGAACCGCTACATCCTTTCTGGCGGCAGCAATGTCATCAATCAGCTGAAAATAAAGTGGGAAAACAGCGGACACAATACGGGTGACTTCAACAAGGCCCTTCCATATCTGATGAACTACATCAGCGGTGAGAAAGAAGCGGGGAACAATCCTTCCTTTGGGGATATGTGGGCCGCTCTTCTTGACGGCGAACAGCCCGTGACCTACCGTACATCAAGCGGGGCAAAGATGCTCAAGAAAAATCAGATCTTCAACAGCACAGGGGGCTACAGTTGGAACCCAGATACGGGAGAAATGTGGCAGGAAGGGCACGATCTGCCGACATACTTCACGGGTGACGACATGGACGAATTCGCAGGCGGCATTGACGTAGAGGAGGAAGATTAATGGCTAAAACGATATATCCAGATGCGGGAACGATTCATAGGGCGGCGAACAGGGCGAAGGCTACCGCCGTCGATGGCCGCTTTACTGATGACTTCATCAACGCAAGGACCTACGACCCGTACGATCCGCCGGAATCCATGAAGCAGGTGAAAAACAATACGGACACGGTGACCACGATGGTGGACCAGTCCTACCTTGCCCCGGCCATGAACGATTACAACGATGATGGGGGATTTGCCCCCGCCATCGGGGCCTTGAAGGAATTTGCAAAAAATTTCACAGGCGGGGACACGCAGACCGTGACGGAGCAGTCGTACCTTTGGGCGCAGGACCCCGACGCCCCGACGGCAAACGAATCCTTGAACGCTATCGGCAAGGCCATTCAACCCACCCTTGATGCAGCGGTTCGTTCCACGATGCTCTACAACAACATCCAATACAACTATGACACGGAGGATAAATACATCCAGGCTAGGCGTATGGGAACGATGTTTGGGAAGTCACCGGACTACTTCCTTGCCGACCGTGAAGCCTATGTACGGGCGGCCCAGATGCTTGCAGGCTACGATATGGATGATCGTGTTGCCCCTGACATTGACCGCAACGATCCCGTGGCGTTCGGGAAATACCTGAACGAGCATTATCCAATCCTTGCAAGCGCCGATGCCGCAACGTTTGCCGTTGCCCTCGAAAACGCAAAGGACGTGAAGAGCGTCCAGGGAATCGGTGAAGCCTTGAGCATTGCAAAGGAAATGTTTTTCATCCAAGAGGAATCCATGGACATCGCAAGGCGCCACTTCAAAGGTGAAGGTGGGGATTACCTTACGGACACGGAACAGGACCGCAGGGTGTGGCTGAACCACAGATTACAGGAACTCAAGGATAAAATCCCGAACTTTTTCGATTCCATGGGGCTTAACGTCCTCACGAACACAGCTGTTCAGTTAGGCGGTATGGGCCTTGATATGGGGGTTGGGGCAGCAGCGGGCGCTGTTGCGGGGGCCGCTACGTTCGGTGTCACGAAGAATATGGGAGCTGCTAAAGCGGTGGGAAGCTCCGTCATGAAGTGGGGTTCTGCTGCTTCCATGTTTTACCGTCAAGTAGGGGATAAATACCTTGAATACAGCGCCATGCAGGCAAACAATGGGAAGCCCCTCTATACCCCTGATGAAGCTCGTGTGGCAGCCGCTATTGAAACGGGAATTGAAACGGGTATTGAGTTCTGGAACTATGATGAAATCATGGGGGCCCTCTCTGGTGGCGGGCGCCGTGCCATCATGGACATCGTGAAGGAAAACAAAGGAAACCGTGATGCCATCATGGGTGGTCTTAAAGGCGTGCTCAAGGGGCAGCTTAAGAGCTGGATTCCCCGCATGAAGGAGGAAGTCGTAGAGGAAGGACTTCAATCTGCTGTTGGTGACACGTTCCACAACACCCTTCTTGCCCTTAGGCCGTCTAGCCGTGAGAAAGCCTTCACCGTGGGCGAAATCGTTGGCAATGCGGGAACTTCCATGATTGAAGCGGCCCCATCCGTGTTGGGAATGGTGGCCATCGGCGACGTTGCTTCAAACTTTGTAAGCGTCAGGAAATTGGCAGGAATTGCAAGGCTCAATAGTGACCTTAACATGGAAAAAGTGTCCAATGCTTTCACTTTTTCCACGTTAAACGCCTTAAAAGAAGATATTAAAACAAATAATCTGTTTAAGAAGGACCCTGAGCTTTACAAGGAAACCGTCAAGGAGGCCGTGAAGGATTCCGGCATGGAAAAGGTCTATGTGGATACGGAGATGCTGCTCAAGGAAGAAGGTGGCGAACAGCTCCTCAATGATTTGGGCAAGGAAGCAGGATACACGGCTGATGAATTGCAGAACATCAAGGATACGAACGCCGACCTTGAAGTACCGACCGAGGTGTATTGTCAAGTGGCACTCCCGTCTAACCTTGCTGATAAGGCCATTGACCTTACGACAAGCGATCCCAGGCACAACAGTCCCGCCCGCATCAAGGAAACGACGGAACGGATTCAGCGGACCATTGTCGAACTGTCCGAACGGGATGACAAGCAGCTGGCGGGCGTCATTGATAATATCGTTGACAGCCACTTCAAGGCCGACGACACGGAGGCCCGTGCCCTTGCTTCCGAAATCATTGCCGCAAACCCAACGGACGTCCATAAGGAAATTGTCCGGCGCAGGAAGGAACTTAAGGCCCAATGGGATGCAATGATAGAACCTGAGATCGAGAACATCGAACGGGCGAACAAAAACCCTTCTGGTGGGATGCTCATGCCGAACGACGATCCGACTATCTTGAACGACTATGAAAAACAGATCCGTGTCCCCTATCGTACGGAACAATGGAAGAAGGCATTTGGCAAGGAAAGCCTCCGAAAGTGGCAATACGTTGATCTTGCTTATGCGACGCTGACGAATGACACGAATATGATTCCTTTTGACCTCCCTGGCAGTGCTGTTGAATGGAAGCTCTATGCCGACAAACTCACGGACGAAGAAATGGCCAATATTGAAGCCATGCACGCAGAAAACAAGAAGAAACTTGATGCCATTTCTGATGGAATTGAACTCCTTAACCGTGTGGATGATGCGCTGCAGGATGTCGATATGACGGAAACGGAAGCAACAAGGGGCATGGACAAGGATACGTACGCTGTCTATCGTAGTACTTACGAAGTACTGATGCAGGGCAATAAAGAAGTACAGAAATCTGCAAGACAGAGTGCCATCATCTTCGCTCGGATGTGTGCAAGGTTGGCACACGAAATGGCGGAACAGGGGGCTTTAGAAGGCACCCCCCTTCAGGTGGCTAGGATGCTGACCATTGACCCGAACGCTAAAACGGCAGGGGAAGGACATAACCAAGTGGCATGGCATGGCAGTCCTTTTGACTTCGATTCCTTCGACCTTGGAAAAATTGGTGCAGGGGAAGGAAATCAGGCTCACGGGTGGGGCCTGTACTTTGCGAAGAACAAAAAAATCTCCGAAGCGTATAAATCTGTATTTGGGTATAAGGGGTTGTCGATCAATATTGATGACAAGCATTATACCCAAAATGAAGAGGGGGATTTTGTAGAAAACAATAAAGAAGTAGAGTACGGAAGCCCTCTTAGCTATGCCTTAAACCAGCTTATAGCCAGTGAAGGTGACAAAAAGGCGGCTATAAAAGAATTACGTGATAATGCTAAGCGACGGGAAAATAGCGAAATCGAAAGCGCAAAAACACAGAGTGAAGCATTCTTAAAAGCAGCTGATTTGCTTGAAAAAGCCAAAAATGTCAACACGTTTACTGGCGGAAAGTTGTATCAAGTCGAAGTTCCAGAAAATGATGTTTTGCTGGATGAACAAAAGCCTTTTTCTGAACAGCCGGAAAAGGTGAAGCGTGGGATTGAACAGGCTTTTAAATCCGTCGATGATAACTTAAAAGAGAACTTTGTGAAACGGGTTCTTGATTACAACGATGAAGGCGACGTGCTGGGCAAAAACTATGTGTTCTATGAATACAAGGCAGAACACCAGAATGAGGACGGAACAGTCAACTACGCTGACTTTTTCAAAGAACTTGACAAGAAAGATTACGACGTTGATGGGCAAGCGATTTACGACGGGTTTAGCAGTGTTGGTGCTAATTTCGTAAATGGTTTCAATGATGAGAACGCTAGCAAGCTTTTAAATAAGTACGGCATTAAGGGCATTACTTATGAAGGTCGAGAGGATGGTCGCTGTTTCGTTGTCTTTAATGATAAAGCGGTCAAAATTATTGATAAATATTATCAAGACGTCAAAACCGACATCTTAGGCGCAACGACGGTTGACGGGCGCCTTATTAGCCTCCTTCCAAAGGCTGATGCTTCGACGTTCATCCACGAATCTGCCCATTGGTACCTCATTACCATGGAAAAATTGGCGAAAAACAAGAAAGCAACAAAACAGTTCAAGGCGGACTATCAACGGATTCGAAGCTGGACGAAGACCAAGGGGTTCAAAATCCAGAAGGAAGGTCACGAAAAATTCGCCCGTGGCTTTGAGGCATACCTCAGAAGTGGCAAGGCCCCGACGGCTGCATTGAACGGCGTGTTTGCCCGGTTTAAACAGTGGCTTTCCAAGATTTATTCTGATTTCAAGGCTCTTGGGGGCAAGCCTTCTCCTACCGTAGCCCGTGTGTTTGATCGTATGATTGCAACGGATGAGGAAATCGAAATCCAACTCAAGGAGGAAGGAATTAACGATTTTGTGAGGGCGGGCGGCTATAAAAGCGCCAGTGCAAACGTCAAGAAGCGCTGGAAGCAATGGGCGACTGCTACCCGTGAGGAAGCAAAGGCCAAGGTCATGCAGAAGGTCATGGCCGATATCGCTGAAAAAGACGCTACTGACAGAAATAAAATCGTAAAGGGATTCGCGGATGCAACGAGGGAAGATCTTGCCGCAAGCCCGTTGTGGCAGGCCCATGATGCCATCAAGGCGGCAGGCGGGGACCTAAGCGTATTGCAGTACTATAACTTCACGCCGGACGAATATGAAGCGGCAGTGAAGGAGGCAGGCGGATCCCTTGATGCGGCCCTTGCTACGGAAGTAGAAAAGTTCAAGAAGGACCTCTATGCGGACCGGATGGATCCCAAGGCCATTGAGGAAATGGCAAGTGAAGCCATCAAGAAGTCCAAATACCAAGAGATGCTCCATGAGCTTGAATATCAGGCCATTGCTGCAACGGCTATTGAAGCAGTCGAGGGACCCAAGGCAACGGAACGCCAGAAAACGGGGATGAAGATTGTACGGGCCCTTGTGCTTGGAAGCATTGCAGAACGCCGTGAAGCAGCACGCAACGCCCTTGCGGGGCTTCCTCTCAGGCAGTCTTCTAACGTCGCCTTGTGGACCAGAAAATTGGGCCAGAAGCAAAATGAAGTCTACAAGCTGATGGCAGATGAGAACTGGGAAGGCGCCAAGGATGCCAAAGCGGAACAATTGATGTATGCCGCCATGGTAACCGAGGTTGGCGCCATCAAGGAAGCAACGCTCAAGACGGTTGAGGAAGTCAAGGACAATCTTGCCCGCATCCAAAAGGGTACGCACAGGATGCCCATTCAAGCCCGTTACTGGTATGAACATATAGCGTTTGTCCTGGGAATCAAGAAAAGGGATGCCGTTGAGCCTGGCGAAGGTGTGAAGCCCCTTGCCCAAGCGTTCGCCGAACTCCTTGATGACGGGGGCCTCGATGAAAAGCCTGCCGTTGACGTGCCGCAATGGCTTATCCAGTTGTCAGCGGCACAAGGCAAGGTGGGCATTGACAGCTTGACGCAAGATGAGTTCGACAAGGCCACGACACTCATGGACTCCTTGTATAAGATGTCCGCACGCCGTGATAATCTCTACGTCGTGAATGATGGGGCAAAACTCAAGGATGTTGTCGACGAACTTTGTGAGCATATGGACGTGGTTCCTGAACTCAAAAAGACACCTGTGGACAGGAATACGATCCCCGACAAGGTCGTTAGGCAGGTGCGCAATGCGGCCGAGTTCTTCGGGAACGCCTTTGGGACACTCGTCACGCCTGCCACGATCATGCAACGCATGGACGGGTACGCCGATGCATTGGGCCATGGCAAGACAGGACGAGCAACAAAATGGCTGTATGACAGCGTGCAGAAAGCAGCGAACAAGGAAATCGTCCTGAACGCCGAGTTTGCAAGGAAACTTGATTCCATTTTCAGCTCTTACACGTCTAGGGGATTTAGTGACATGCGCAACAAGCGGGTATATAAGTTCGGTGAACGGCTTGTGACCAAGGAAGAATTGATGGTTCTTGCGCTCTATTGCGGAACAGAAAAATCCTATAGGCGTATCCTTGACAATGAAAAATTGTCCGACGATGAACCTAGTGTGCTTCGTGAGGTCCGTGAGGAAGCCGATATTTTCGCCCGTCGTGACAGGGTGGAACGGGAGCTTTACAAAGCCCTTGCACAGCTTGACAGGAAGGACCTTGAAACGGTCGAAAAAATCTGGGACCTGATGGGTGAACACTTTGACGAGGAATCAGACATCATGGAACGGACGACGGGGATTCCCTTGAAGAAGGACCGCACAATCAAGGTCAAAGTGACGACAAGGGATGGGAGCCAGTATGAACTTAAGGGTGGCTATTTTCCTATCGTGTACGATGTCGAACAGTCCGTTGCGGCGGCTGACATGGAAACGCAGGACGCCCTGAACAGCATGGCACCCGGGACCAAGCGCATGGGGCAAGGTAAAGGGTTCACAAAGGCCCGTGCCGATCGTGTTACGGGGCGCCCCCTTGCCCTCACGTTCGACACCATCAGCCGCAAGGGCGGGGAAATGCTCCATTATGTGGCGTTTAGGGAAACGGCCCTTGACGTGTCCCGTATCATCAATAATAAGAAGTTTGCGGCAACGGTGAAGGACCTTATGGGCATGCAGGCTTATAAAACGCTGCAGAATTGGGCTGCTGACATCTGGGCCCCGCCAAAGCCTGACAGGGACCCCCTCGGGATGATGATGCGGAGCATGAGAACTAGGACCACAACAGCCATCCTTGCCTACCGTGTTTCCACGATGCTCCTGAACTTCACAAACATCCCCGTAGCTATGACCTATATGGGAGCAGGGGAATTTGTCCATGCTATGGGCGACTTCTGGCAGGCGCCACGAAAGAGTGTGGATCTTGTCAACGGGATGAGCCCTTTCATGGCTGAACGGAGCGAACACCTTGATGCCAACATCCGTGAAGCGATCACGACGGCGAAACTTGAACCTGGTCCCGCCAAGATGATGGACACGATTCAAAAGAATGGATTCAAGCTGATCGGGGCAACTGATAATATGTTCGCATACCCGCTGTGGCTTGCTGCCTACAAGCGTGTCTTAAACGAAAAACTGCAGGAAGGTTTTGCCGTTGAGAAAGCGCAGGAAGCTGCCATTGCAGAAGGTGATAGGGCCGTTATCAAGGTAATTGGGAGCGGTGACATCAAGGATCTTTCCCCTGCCCAGAAGGGTGGTGAAATGGCAAAGGCCCTCACAATGTTCTACACCTTCCAGAATGCCCTCTACAACCTCATGGCTAACAAGTACTATGCAGCGAAAAATGCTGCACTCAAGAAGTACGGCAGAACCACTAAACTGTGGTGGCTCAAGAAAGAGGCCATCATCCCGATGGGGCATTATTTCCTCCTGACCATCATGGGCGGCGCAATGGTTGATACGGCTATCCGTACGGCTATGGAATCCATTGGTGGCAGTGACGACGACAAGGAAGGGTTTGCAGAAAAATATGCGCAAACGGTCCTTGAAGCTACGACGGCAACAGTTCCCGTGGTCCGTGACCTGTCCAGGGCATTCATTAGCATGGTCCTTGACCCCAAGGCCAAATATAAGCAGAACGTGCGGGCGACAAGCGCCTTTGACCTCCTGAACCGCCTTGTAAAGGGTGTATCCACGGGGGTTGATTGGTGGCAGGGAAATAAGCAACGTTCCGACCTCCTCCGTGATACGGGAAAGCTTATAGGATTCCTTGGTATGCCTGACGTGCTGATTGACGGGGCAAGCGTGGCATTGCAATACTTTGAGTCCAAGGAGTCAGAACGGGACGTGGGTGAACTCATTAGGGCTATCATCCTTGACCGTAAGATGCCGAAACCAAAGAAGGAGCCAAAAGACCCGTTCAAGGCACAGCGTCAGAAAATGCGGCAGAAAATCAGGAAGAATCAATGATAGACTAGAGTAAGATACGGGCCGACGGATGTCGGCCCTCATGATACGAAAGGAGCAGGAATATGAAGTTTGACCAAAAAAGTAAACTCCTGACCATGATCCGTGGTGACTCTGGTACCCTTACGGTTTCCATCGTGAACAGCCAAGGAGAGGAAGTAGAGGCCCCTGATATGGTTCTTTCCATCAGGAAGCGACTTGAGTCCAACGAATATGCCTTGCAGGTCCCATATGATGCAGAAACAAAAGCGTTCACTTTTGAACACAAGGACACGGCGGAACTCAAGCCGGGGAATTACGTTTGGGATATTGAGTGTAGAAAGGACGGCAGGGTAACGACGCTTGGCCCGTTTACTTGTAAGGTTGTCGGAGATGTAACAAGGGAGGTAGTGTAATGGCTGAAAAGCTTGGCGTCCCCACGACGGGGGAAGGGGAATCCTTAACCATGACGCTGACGCCGTGCGCTGATATTGTGCTTGGCGTCCCCACGACGGGGGAAGGGGTTTTAGGTCCCCGTGGGCCCGAGGGCAAGGATGCATACAGCGTTGCCGTAAAGAATGGCTTTAGCGGCAGTGAAGAGGAATGGCTTAAGTCACTCAAGGGCGAACAAGGTCCAAAGGGTGACGAAGGTCAACAGGGACCAATGGGACCACAAGGTCCTAAAGGTGACAAGGGCGATACGGGCGAACGAGGCCCCCAAGGTGTGGCAGGACCACAGGGACCACAAGGGCCTGAAGGTGAACGGGGAAGGGACGGTGCCAACGGTCAAGACGGACTTAACGGTGTGAATGGTTTGAGTGCCTACGAGATTGCACTTAAGAATGGATTCGTCGGCACCGAGAAGCAGTGGATTCAGTACTTGGCGCAAAACAAATCCTTGATTGACTCCATTGCTGATACCTATGTGACGAAGAAGGAAACGGAAGCCCTTGCCACCGAGGTCACCACGATGAAGGAAGCCCTTGCCACCGAGGTCACCACGAAGGCCCTTACTGTCACGGGTGAAACCTCTGTCCCCACAGCTAACGAGGGCAACAGCTCCAAGGCCATTGCAAACACTGAATTTGTTGCGAAATCCATCTCCGCCCTTGTCAACGGCGCTCCCGACCAGCTCAACACACTGAACGAACTGGCAAAGGCTCTGGGCAACGATTCCAACTTTGCATCCACCGTGACGGCGGAATTAGCCAAGAAGCTGAACAGCACCGAAGCGGAAAACGAGTACGCCACCAAGACGGAAGCAGGTGTTCCGTACCAGATTAAGCGCAACACAGCTTACAAGGTCGGCGACGTACTGACCTCTCCATCCCTTCCACCGGGCTGTGTGATTGTCGTCACGCAAGCAGGTACGACGGGAAGCACAGAACCGGACTGGGCGACTATCAAGAGTAACATGGGGGGTAATTAATGACGGAACTGTAACATTTTATATCAACGATACACTGAGCAAGCACAGTATAGGTGATATTGTCTACAAACCAGCGACAAAGACGGGAGAACATGAATACCTTTTGCCGTTGGACGGGCGGACGATTGACGGGGATAAATATAAACGGCTGGTGGATTATTTGGGGACGGCGACGTTGCCGAACCTTAACGGACGGTATCTGAGAGCCGACGCCACGCCGGGGCAGATGGTAGATGCGGGATTACCGAACATCACGGGTAGAGTTGGGACGGGCGAAACTTATCAATGCGAAGGTGCATTTTATAATGGTGGACCCAAGGTAGGTAATACTGCGGTTGGCGGTCAAACTGACGGCACGGCATTGTTCGATGCTTCCCGTTCGTCCGCCATCTACGGCAACTCTACCACTGTAACCCCGCTGACCTATACCGTGCGAGCATTTATCTGCTACGCATAAAGGAGAATAAATGAATACATTTACTGACGGAACCATGACGGGGAACACGCTGTCCATGGTTGACATGGAGAAGCGGCTGGAAGCACTGCCAACAACAGACAAGGTTAACGCATTAATCAAACAGGCGATTACCGACCTGCTTAACAGCGGCGATGTAGCTGTCAATGGGACACAATTTAAAGTTGTAGCTGACAATAAGATTTCCAATGATTCCACGTGGAACAATTTTACATATACAGCGAAAGAATCTGGATGGTACAGTATGTATTGTTCGGATCCTAAAAGTGGAACGGGTTCGGCATTTATAAGAATTAATGATACCAGAGCCAAAGAGTCCAGAGTGAACGGCAACGGCGCAAGAGATATTTGCCCCGGCCCTATCTGGGTGAAGGCCGGAGAAACGATTCTCTACGGCTGTATTTATTTTGGAGAATGTGAATTGCACGTAGTCACAAGGGAGGTATAACACATGGCACCAATCACTGACGGAACTTGTAAATTCGTAGTTACAAAATCGGGGGAGTATTACCCGGAACTGTAACAGCATTTTCGGGGACGTTTAAAGACGGCTACCCGGTAAATAAAAACACGGGGCTAGTTGACAAGGAGTGGCACTTGTGCGACGGGACGAACGGAACACCGGACTTGCGAAACCGCTTTATCTACGGCGGGGACGGCACGAATGAAGGAAGCACGGGCGGAAATAAAACCGTTACATTAACGAATGATAATCTTCCGCAAAGAACTGTTGTCTCGCTGAACAAAAAACGTACAGGCGGGGAGTGGGAAAGTGTGCCATGGAATTCACAGACTTATCCGGAGTATGGAGCCACGTGTTTGTTTGATATGTATATCGGAGGTGGCAACGTAAAGTTCGAACAGCCAATTTCCGTCCTTCCTCCGTACTACGTCCTCGCCTTTATCATGAAACTCTAAAGGAGATTACAACGTGAACGACATCATTATCGAGGGATTAAGCACAGTTATTAGCCTTGCCGTGGGCGGACTTATCGGCTACGTCGTGGCATACGTTACAGGACTGAGGGCAATCCGCAAAGGGATGCAGCTCATCCTGCGGGCTTCGCTGAATGATATGTACGCCCGCTTTCAGGTCATCGCACCAACGGTCGAAGAAAAGCAGGTTTTTGAGGAGGTGTACGGCGTGTATGAGAAGCTAGCTGAAAACGGGGTCATGGCAGCCAAGCATGACGAGGTGCTCCACATGGCAGAAGAGGTCCGCAAATGAAGCGGCTGCAGAAAACGCTGCTAGACCTTTTAGGCTCCATGGGAAGGATGAAAGTAAAGGGCCTGCCGCGGGCCCTTGTCATCACCATCATGCTCCTCATCATCGGGAGCGTCCTACTTTATTTAGCTGGATGGGGGTGGCTGTGGTGGGCCAAAGGGCAGGTGGACCTGCCGGCCCTGAATATGCTGATCCAGACCATCACCAGCATGGCGTTCGTGGCCGCTATCGGCTTCATAGGGAAATCCCTGATTGACGCTGATGGTGATGGAGTACCGGACCCTTGGCAGAAGGAGGTAAAAGAGGAAAATGAAAAGAGTAACGCTGAAAGACATCCAGACGATGGCTGAAGCTGCACGACAGCAGCTCTGGGCGGAAGCCCGGGACATGCAGCGGGATGTAAAGGTATACCTGCACTGGACGGCGGGGCGGTATGACCAGAAGTTTAACGACTACCATATCAATATCGATGAAGATGGAAGCCTTTGGGCAAGTACGGACGACCTCGGCGAAACCCTGGCCCATACTTGGCAACGAAACACCGCTGCTATCGGCGTTGCCTTGTGCTGTGCCTACGGGGCTACTACGGACGACTTGGGGGACTACCCGCCCACGGTGGCCCAGATCGAGGCCATGGCGCAGGTCATCGCGGTTCTTGCTGACGGACTGTGGCTGACCATTGACCGGGATCGGATCATGACCCACGCAGAAGCGGCGGATAACATTGATGGCCTGCTTCCGGAAGGCGATGAGTATGGGCCAAACGCCGATTGTGAGCGATGGGACTTGCAGTACCTTGGCACACCCGACAGCCCGGCGTGGACTACTGACTACGACGACCCCAGGACCGGCGGAAATGTCCTGAGAGGCAAGGCAAATTGGTACAGACAGCAATTTAAAGCGAGGATGCGGCCATGATCAGCCTCCAGACACGCTTAAAATTACGCTTTTTTGCTTATACCGCCGTATGCTTTACGATTGGCTTTCTGAGCGGATTTAGCTGGCGTGCGATTAATCACAAGTGTCCTGTGCCAAAAACCACGCAAAACGAAAGTGTGACGGCAAAAACTGAGACAGAAACAAAAACGATTGTTCGCTACGTCGAAAAGGAGTCCCCTCAGGACGCTGATGTGGATGTGACCGTGCCAAAGCAGACTTTAACAGTCAAAGTCAATGGAAAAGAACAAACTTTCCAAAAATCAGACACCGAGAAGTACGTGCTGGATAAAAATAAAATTGCCTTGGAACAGCAGTCCAAGGCAAGCATTGATATTAAAGTTCCCACCATTGACAATACCCGCCGTTGGGAACTTGGTGTCGGCGTAGATAAGCACGGACAGCCTGCGGGCATGGTAGGCTTCCCCATAAAGGGGCACGTCGGCGGCTGGGTAGCAGGGAGCAAGGGTGCCATCATGGGCGGCGTAAAGGTGCATTTTTAGACATAAAAAATCCCCGCAAGCAAGCATTAAAGCCTGTTTGCGGGGATTTTTCCCCTTTTTCGTATGGTAAAGGAGGTATTTTCTACAAGAGGGGGAAGAAAGGGGGAATGAATCCCGCCATGGTATGTTACGCTTTGTCGCTTCCTAGACCTTCAAAACTAGGTTTTATCAGCGTTTTCGCTACAATCCACTATATTCCATTTCAATAAAATAAATGGCGGATGGGGTGGGATTCGAACCCACGATACCTTGCGGTATACTTGATTTCGAGTCAAGCACCTTCGACCACTCGGACACCCATCCGCAGACTAGGCTATTATATCATATTAACGGCGCCGTGTAAAAAATTCCTGCAAAATTTTTTTACAGCGCTCTGCTTCGATACCGGCTTTGATGATGGTATTTGCATGGAGACTGGGGTGGAGGGGAATCTGGAAGAGGCTCCCACAGGCTCCGGCTACGCTGTCGCTCGCCCCAAAGACAACGCGTCCGATCCGGGCATTATAGATGGCACCGGCGCACATGGGGCAGGGTTCCATGGTCACATAAAGGGTGGAGTCAGCTAGGCGCCAGCGCCGGAGCTTTTCACAGGCTTCCCGGATGACAAGGATTTCTGCATGGGCCGTGGCATCATGCGCTCTTTCCCGTCGGTTATGGTTCCGGGCAATGACGCGTCCATCCTGGACGAGAATGGCCCCTACGGGAATTTCCCCTTCAAGAGCGGCCAAGGCTGCTTCCTTCAGGGCTTCTTCCATATACATCTTTTCTTCGTCTGTTGCAAGCTCCATGGTAGGATTCCTATTCTTTCCGGGTCAGCTGCAGCAGGTCATAGGGCGTTTCCTGATAGACCATATTGACCCAATTGGTGTAAAACAGGTGAGCATAGCTGCACCACTTGAAGCAGGGCTGCTCACTGCTGTCATTGTCGGGATAGTAAAATTTCGGCTGCTCCGGGTCAAGGCCCTTGTTTTTGTCACGGATGAATTCATCCTGCAGGGAATTTCGGTCATATTCAAAATGGCCCATGACAAAGATATGGCGCATGTCGCTCGTACTGCAGATGTTGATGCCGTTTTCGGCGCTGCGGCTCAACACTTCAAGGCGCGGGTCAGCGTCGATCTTATTGTCATCGACACGGGTATAACGCGATTGGGGAATGAAGTAGCGGTCATCAAAGCCGCGCAGGAGCGGATGGAAGTTTGTCGTAAGTCCATAGGGATAGATGCCGTAGAGCTTTTTGGGGAGCATGATCTTTGGTATATTGTAGTAATAGTATAACCCAGCTTGGGCGCCCCAACAATAGTGGAGAACAGAAAAGACATGGCTCCGGGCCCACTCAAAGTACTGGACAAGTTCAGGCCAGTATTCAACATCTTCAAAGTCAATCTTTTCGACTGGTGCGCCGGTGATGATGAAGCCATCATAATAGCGGTCCTTGATGTCATTCCATTCAAGATAGACTCGGTCTAAATAGGAATTATCCGTGTGCGTACTGACGCGGGACACAGGGCGGCAGAAATCAATCTCGATTTGGATAGGGGAGTTGCCCAATAGGCGCAGGAGCTGCAGTTCCGTCGGCTTTTTAAGGGGCATGAGGTTAAGAATCAGGATCTTCAAGGGCCGGATATCCTGCGTCATGGCACGGTCTTTTCCAATGGTGACGATTCCTTCTTCACGGAGACGGTTTACAGCGGACAGGCCGCCGTCAATTTTAATGGGCATGACAAAAACTCCTTTCCTGCAATAAAAAAAGCCTTCCTCCCTGCAGGGACGAAAGCATCGTGGTACCACCCAGCTTTACCTTGCCCTTGGGCAAGGTCTCTTGGAAACGCGGCCAAAGCCGGATTCCCCAGTGCAATAACGGGCACACCCGTACGGCCTACTGTGATTTCAGCCAATCAGCTCCAGGACCATCTTCCTTTTCTCATCTGCACTCCCTTTCACCGGTGCGGGAGTTCTCTGGAACCAGACAATAAAAAGTACTCTTCCTTTCATCGCATTTTACTATGAAATTGAAAAAATTTTAGCATGCATGGAAAGGTCCGTCAAGGAGCAAGGGGAGAAATTCCGTAGGAAAAGGATATCTTGTACAATCTGTTACAAAGTCATCTTGAATAGACCTGAAAGAAGCAAGGCCCCCTTGGAATTTTCGTTGCCAAACAAAAAGGGAAAGAGTATGATAAAGGCGTATAGCCCTTTTCTAAAAAAGGGCCGGGGAACAATTCCCGTAAATTTTAAGGAAACGGTGGCGTTTTATGAGAGCGAGGAATGTTTGGGCCGAAGTCGATCTGTCGGCCATTGCCCATAACGTACAGGTCACGCGCAAAGTCCTCAAACCGGGGACAAAAATCTGCGCGGTTGTCAAAGCTGATGCCTATGGCCACGGAGCCGTGCCCGTTGCAACGGCAGCCCTGGCGGCAGGCGTCAATTATCTGGCGGTGTCCATGACACAGGAAGCCCTGGAGCTTCGCGAAGCTGGTATCATGGCGCCTATCCTCATTTTGGGGACCATGACGGAAGAACATGAAAAGGCCCTTGTGGACTATAACATCACCCAAACGGTCTATGATCTTGCCGTGGCCCAGGAGCTTTCGGCAGCAGCCCTGCAGGAAAACAAGGTGGCCAAGGTCCACCTGGCTGTCGATACGGGGATGAACCGGATCGGCTGCCGTCCTGAAGAAGCGGCCGATCTTGCTGAGGCCATCAGCAAGCTGCCCCATGTGGAGCTTGAAGGGATGTTTTCCCATTTTGCCAGCGCCGATGAAATGGATAAAAGTTTTGCTGAAAGCCAATATCGAAAATTCATGGAAGCTGACCGCGCTATCAAGGACCGAGGCATCCAGATTCCCTTGGTCCACATCGATAACAGCGCTGGTATCACGGAGATGAAGCATACAGAATGTGACATGGTCCGTCAGGGCATCACCCTTTATGGACTGTGGCCATCGGACGACGTAGAACGCTGTCTTGACCTAAAACCGGCCCTCAGCCTCAAGGCAGAAGTCGTCTTTGTGAAGGATGTTCCAGCCGGTGAGAAGATCGGTTATGGCTGTACCTACGAGACGAAAGCACCCATGAAGGTAGCTACGATTCCCTTGGGCTATGCTGATGGCTATTCCCGCGCCCTGTCAAACCGTGGCTATATTACGATCCGTGGTTATAAGGCTCCTGTTGTGGGTCGCATCTGTATGGACCAGTTTATGGTTGACGTGACGAATGTGCCGGGTGTCCATAAGGGGGATGAAGCGGTTATCTTTGGACCGGGCGGTGTTTCCCTTGACCAATTGGCTAAGTGGGTGGGAACCATACCCTATGAGCTCATGTGTCTTTTGTCAACGCGCGTTCCCAGAAAGTACACCTACACGTATACCATCAAGCATTACGAAAACAATCGTTTTTAGGAAAAAGGGCGTAAGCCCACTAGGTTCACACACGGGTTCCGCTTCTTTTTCTGCAGAAAGGCGGGCCCTTTTTTGCATCAGGAAGGTAGGAAAGCAGTATGGAGCACTATGAAAAATTAACAGAAAGTACAATTGAAGAACTAAAAGCCATTGTAGGCGAAAAATATGTCCTCACGACGCCGGAGACCCTCGAAACGTATCAAACGGATCAAGAGACAGATTCCCGGTTCTTCCATGTGCCGGAAGCTGTTGCAGCGCCAGGAAGTACGGAAGAAGTGGCGGCCATCATGAAACTTGCCAATAAGCGCCATTTTTCCGTAACACCCCGCTCCGGCGGGACCAGCGTCTCCGACGGAGCCATTGCTGTCTGCGGTGGCATTGTCATGCTCATGGAGCGCATGAACCGCATCTTGGAAGTAAACCCGGATGGTATGTATATGGTTGTCGAAGCTGGGGCTAGGACCCTCGATGTGCAGGAAGCGGCCAAGAAGGAAGGTCTCTTTTATGCCGGTGACCCGTGCAGCGCCGACAGCTGCCTCATTGGCGGCAACCTTGCGACAAACGCCGGTGGCGATAAGGCCGTTCGCTACGGCACGACGCGCAGTCAGGTCCATGCCATCGAAGTGGTCCTGCCCACGGGCGAGATTGCACACCTGGGGGCCCGAACGAAGAAAAATACAACTGGTTTCTGTCTTGATCAGCTCGTTCTTGGGAGCGAAGGGACCCTTGGCGTCATTACAAAAGCAACGCTGAAACTGCTGCCCATTGCCCCCTACCGGTCGGACGTCCTTCTTGTCTTCACAGATCCACGGAAGGCCACGAGCCTTGTTCCCATTCTTTTAAAAGCTGGGCTTGACCCGACGAGTGTTGAATTCATGGATCATGGTTTTGTGCAGGCTTCCAGCGACTATTCAAAGATTCGACTCAGTCATTATGACGACGGCTGCTACGTTATTTTGACCCTCGAAACCTTTGATGAAGATGAGATGGATAAAAAGCTCATAAAGGTCGATGAGCTGGCTCAGGCGCATGGTGCCGTGGAAGTGTCCCTTGCTGATGACCGGGTGTGGACAATCCGCAAAAATTGTCTTGAAGCGACGAGAATCCTAAGCCGCGTCAGTACCAGTGACGATTTTGTCTTTCCGTTGGATAAGATTTCAGATGCCATCATGGATCTGTCGGAACTTGCCGCAACCTATCCTTTCCGCGTCTTTACCTTAGCTCATGCGGGAGATGGGAACCTGCACTTTAATATCCTTAAAGGGGAGCTCAGCGATGAAGCTTGGGAGGAAACCCTTTCATCCTTCCATGAAAAGGCCTATGCCTATGTCTATGCCCATGACGGCCTTCTTTCCGGTGAACATGGAATTGGGGCAAAGAAAGTAGGACAGCTCGAGCGTTTGACGGACCCTGGGCAGATGTTCATGATGACAGCCATCAAGAAGGCCTTGGATCCTTTGGATGTACTCAATCCGGGGAAGGTCATTGCAAGATATTGAGGCCGGCTCAAAAATCGGGCTTATTTGATGCAGGACCTGAGCCACTTGCTTTAGAAAAGGTCGACCTGAGGCAAGGGGCTCACGTTGTAGCGTACGATGGACCGCCTCACGTTTGGGGACAGGATAGTTCAGTTGTGAGTTTAAAAATTGTGGGTTACAACACGAAGGCCTTAAGGTCTTTTCCCCTGCGGTCTTTTCGCACCATGGCATCACAGCATTGCAGGCACCTTTACGTCTTTTGCTTGGCAGCCAGAGCCGGCGTCTCGAGACAGCATTCTGGACTCTTCCTGAATGGATTGCCTGACCGCCATTTTCCCTCCACGGCAAAAAAGTCCCGCTGGGAGACTTTTCGTTTCCCAGCGGGACTTTCCCGTCCTTATTTTCTCGATGGGCCACAGGAACAGGCACTCCTGCGGCACACGAAGCGGTCTGCTTATTGCTGCTTCCTTCCGGACCTGACAAGGTTCACAGGACTTCATTGCGCAGGACCTATCCCTATGGTCCATCCAAAAAATAAAAGCGTACTTAAAAGAAAAGCCGCATGCTGCGGCGGATTCTTAAATGGCGGAGAGTGAGGGATTCGAACCCTCGATACGGTTATCCCGTATACACGCTTTCCAGGCGTGCTCCTTCAACCACTCGGACAACTCTCCAGGTTGAAATGCTTAGGCAAAGCTTTTCAATTGTATGCAGTCTTTAAAAATGACTGCGTGTTTTAGTATAAAGGATATTCATGCCGTTGTCAAGAAATAAGTTGAATTTTTTTGTGGAAACAAGGTATAATACCATGGTACAACAGAGAGAAAGGATGGATTCCATGTCTTACGTCGCATTATATCGTACTTGGAGACCCCAGGATTTTGATGGCCTCGTGGGGCAGGAACACATCAGGAAAGCGCTCACGAACGCACTTGAGTCGGGGCGCATTTCCCATGCTTACCTGTTTACAGGCCCTCGCGGTACGGGTAAGACGAGTACGGCGCGGATCCTTGCTAAGGCCCTGAACTGTGAGAAGGGGCCAACGCCCCATCCTTGCAATACTTGCGATCATTGTCGGGAAATTACGGAAGGTACCAGTGCCGATGTCATTGAAATCGATGCGGCCAGCAACCGCGGAATTGATGAGATCCGGAAGCTTCGGGAACAGGTCCATTTTGCACCTGTTTCCAGCCGTTACAAGGTCTATATTATCGACGAAGTGCATATGATCACGGCAGACGCATTCAATGCCCTGTTAAAGACTCTTGAAGAACCTCCAGAGCATGTCGTATTTATCCTTGCGACAACGGAGCCGCAGAAGATCCCGACGACCATCCATTCCCGGTGTCAGCGTTTTGATTTTCGCCGCGTTACGGTCGACGATATTGCTGCCCACCTGCAAAAAGTAGCAGAAGGCAGCAATATCAATGCGGAACCGGATGCCCTGCGTCTTATGGCCATTCAGGCCGATGGGGGAATGCGCGATGCCGTTGGTCTTCTGGATCAATGCAGTATCATGGCTAATCCTGTGACAGCTGAAACGGTGCGGCAGGTCCTTGGTATTGCCGGGCGCGATACGATGCGGGCCTTGGTAGAGAAAATTGGCCGCCGCGATCTGCCTGCTGCCTTGGATCTCCTCAATCAGCTCATGGACGATGGAAAAGATGTCACCCAGGTCCTGACAGAGCTCCTCGAATATATGCGAGCCCTGCTCCTTTATCAGGCTGATCCGGCGTATCAGGAGATTTACTTGACCGATACAGCGGAAAATCTCAAAACTGTGGAACCGCTTTTTACGCGCAGCCGCATTCTTGCTGCAACAGCGCGTATCCATGAGGCCTCCCTTGATGTGAAGCGTTCCCTGCGGTCAAAGATTGTCGCAGAGATTTGTCTTTATGATCTCTGCCGCGGCGAAGGGGAGAGTCCTGCGGCACTTATGTCCCGCATTGAGACACTTGAAGGGAAAGTCACCCACCTCATGGCAGGCGGGGCTCCAGCCGTATCACCCGCATTTGAGCCGCCAAGGGAAAAAAGGAGCAAGACGCAGGAAGCGGCTTATGCTTCCCCGATGGCAACGGCACCGGACATGCCTTCTGTAACTCAGAAAGAAGCTTCTTTTCCCTCTGCAGAAGGGCCTGCTGCCATTCCTTTGGAAAAACGGCAAGAAGCTTCTTTTGAAAAGCAGGCATCCGCTGTACCGCAGCGAGCGGGCCAGAAAATGGAAGCCGAGGGTGCCTCTTTTACTCCGCCCTTTGAAGAAAAAACGGACGCTCCCCGTCAGCCTTCTGATCTAGCAGGGGCCCAGCGACTCTGGAATGGCGTTCTGCAGGGTCTCAAACAGCGTCATAAGATGGGCTTTTTTGCCTATGCGCGGGAGGCAACTCCCCTTGACTTTGATGGCAAAAGGCTCACGGTGGGGACGGCAACGCAATTGGCCAAGGACCGCCTTGAACGCAATGATCTAAGGGACGAGGTCCTTGCCATCTTAAAGGCGGGGACAGGGCAGAATTTCGAATTTGCGGTCGAACAGGCCAGCGAAAAACAAATGGAAGCGGCAAGGAAAACTGCGCCTCGCGTGGCTTCCCGCCCCCAGCATAAGGCGGCGCCGCCTGCGCCGCCCAAGGAAGCGCCCCTTCCCAAAGAAGACGACGAACTTCCTGAAACCGTCAAACGGGCCATGATGGTCTTTGGCGGAAGCCTTGTAAAAGATGATTCGAATCAATAGGAGGAATGAACAATGTTTAAAGGCGGAATGGGAATGAATGGTATGCAGGGCATGCTGAAAAAAGTCCAGAAGATGCAAAGTGAGATGCTGAAACTCCAGGATGAACTCAAGGAACGCACCGTGGAAGCCACGGCAGGCGGGGAGGCAGTCAAGGTTGTTGTAAATGGCAGCAAGAATGTCGTAAGCCTTGCCATTTCGCCTGAAGCTGTCGATCCAGATGATGTAGAAATGCTCCAAGATCTCATCGTAACAGCTGTCAACGAAGCAATGAAGAAGGTTGATGAAATGACAGAAAAGGAAATGGGCAAAGTAACGGGCGGCATGAAGCTGCCGGGGATGTACTGAGAACACTATGCGCATGATCAAACCTCTGGCCCGGCTTCATGAGCAGCTGCGCAAATTGCCGGGGATTGGCTCCAAATCGGCGCTGCGTCTTTCCTACCACGTCCTTGATATGAAACGAAGCGATGTGGAAGCTCTGGCAGCGGCGCTGGTTGCTGTCAAGGATCAGGTCCATCTCTGTACGTCCTGTTTTAATCTTTGTGAAGGTACACGGTGCGAAATTTGTGAGGATGAAAAGCGGGACCATGGGCTCATCTGTGTCGTTGAAGAACCGCAGGATGTAGCGGCTATGGAACGGACAAAGGGTTTTGAAGGGGTGTACCACGTCCTTCATGGCGTTCTGTCTCCCCTTGATGGCGTGGGCCCTGACCAGCTGAAGATCCGCGAACTCATGCGCCGTTTGCAGGACGGTTCGGTACACGAAGTGATCCTTGCAACCAATTCCGATGTGGAGGGGGAGGCAACAGCAGCCTATCTGGCGAGTCTCATCCGTCCCTTGGGCATCAAGGTCAGCCGCATTGCCCACGGCCTCCCCATGGGTGGGGACCTTGAATATGCCGATGAATTGACGCTTTACAAGGCCCTGGAAAACCGTCGGGAACTTTGATTGTCCCTTAGGATGTGAAGAAAGGCGGTACGTAGTTATGGAAGTTTGGGTGTTTGGCCTTGCGGCCCTTGTCATTCTTCTGATAGTCGTCAATATCTTTTCCCTTTCCCTCAAGCTTTTGTGGAACGGGGTTGTTGGCATGATCCTTCTTTGGCTGTTCAATCTGGTAGGGGGAATTGTCGGTCTGCATCTTGAAATTGGTGCTGTTTCCGCTTTGGTGGCGGGATTCTTTGGAATTCCCGGCGTCATTCTCCTGCTGCTTTATCAGCTCATGGGGCACTAAGCGATGGCATTTAGTAAATCAGAAAATGAAAGGGTACGAATCCTGTGCTATCTTGTGATTGGCGGGACGGCGGCCCTTTTTGAATGGGCCTTGGTGTATTTATTTGCCGTGCGCCTCGGTCTCAATTATCTTTTGTCAACAGGCCTTGCTTATCTTTGTTCCACGGTCTGCCACTATATTGCGACCAATTGCTTTGTTTTTGACAGTGGCGTCCGCTACAGCAGAAAAAAGGAGTTTTCCCTGGTCCTTATTGTATCGACCCTGGGTCTTTTGCTGAACCTTCTTTTGATGCGCCTTTTCGTCGGTGCCCTAGGCGGCAGCGTCATGCCGAGTAAGATCCTTGCATCGGCACTTGTGACCATTTGGAACTATCTATCCAGAAAAAAATGGATCTATTCATAAGACGGCGGCTCCCACAGCTCCCGTCTCACTAAAAAGGGTGGGTTCATGATGTTTCGAAAAAAAGTTGATATCAAGTCATTCAAAAAAGTATATCTCGTCCATAACCACAATGCGGGTAAGCAGACTTTCTTTGCTGCCATGCACCGCAGTGTGGAGCGCCTTGCCGACGAGTTTATCGCGATGTATGGACCGGCTGCCTTTTCCTATTACCGCATCAACACCTTCAACGATGCTCAAATCGTGGCACGTAAGGCCTGCGATGAACAAGTCGATTGGATCATCATTGCTGGCGGCGATGGTACACTGCGCGCCATTTCAGAAGTACTCGTTGAACGGGACTATATGCCCTATGTGAGTATCTACCCTGCTGGTACGGTGAACCTTGTTGCCAAGGAACTGGCCCAGAAAACCGATGCCACAAGTTGGCTCATGCGCGTTGAAAAGGGCATTACGGCTCCAGTCTGGCTAGGAAAGGCCAATGACCGGATTTTTCTGACTGTGGCCGGCATCGGCGTTGATTCCCTCGTCGTCGATATGGTCACGCCCAAAGAAAAAAAGCTTCTTTCAACCCTTGCCTATGTGCGCCAGAGCGGCCTTGTGGCGGGAAATGAAATGCTGCTGCATCCGTGGAAGTATAAGTTTGAGGTTATGATTGACGGTGATGGCGTATGGCGGGCGGCCAGTTCCGTTATCGTCACAAAGAGCCGTTACTATGCAGGCCGTTTCTCTCTTGTTAACGGGGGCTCCTTATCCAATCCTGCACTATATGTCATCTTATTTAAAAAGGACCGTTGTGTCGACTTCCTGCGCTACACAGCGCTCATTGCGGCCGATATGCTCTCCTTGGATAAATCGGTCGAAATCTGTAAGGCCCAGGAGGTCCAGATTCGCTGCAACGTGAAGAACTTTGCGGCCGAATTGGATGGGGATAGCGTAGCAACGTCGCCCCTTTCCATTTCCCTCCTACCGACTCCGCTTAATTTTATTTCCTAGGGAGGCATTGTGAAAAAGAAGCTTGCGCTCATTCTTCCGGCCCTTCTTATTTTGGGTCTGGAATACTTTTTATGCTGGAATGATCTGAAAGCCATTTCGCCTTTTCCTCTGGCTGAATGCTGGTACCGAACTTTGAATCACTTTCTGCGGGATTTTCTGCTTCTTGGGACGGGCTCACTCCTTTATCTTAAGAAGCACCGGATCAAGGATCGGGCCCGGCGCTATTTCCCCGTCGTGGTCATTGGCGTGCTGTATCTTTTGGACGCCCTCTTCATGGTGACCTATGTTGAGCTTGACTGGGGATTTATGACGGTCCTTTCAATTCTTGCCGGTCTTTTTAACAATATCGTTGTCCTTTTGGTAACGGCCATGGTCTATCACCATTACCCCAATCGGGGAATGAAGGCATTTTATTTCCTTGTTTATTTTGTAACAGCCTTCATTATGTTGGGGGATGCAGTCTACTTCTGGAATACGAGCATGCATGTAGAGAGTGTTCTTTTTGAGAACCTCAATTATTATGCGGCCATAGGCGTCCTGTCAACGACGGATTCTTGGAAGCTGGTTCTTGGCGCCCTGCTTCTTATCGTGCTTGCTGCCCTTTTCCGTGTCGATCGCCCCCAGCGACGCAAGCCTAACCTGCCTTGGTCGCTCCTGTGCGTTGCTGTTTTTGCCTTGGGTCTTAACCTGACCTATCTTTTGTGCCGTGAAGGCGTCTATCATGGCCTTGACCTCGTGCCGGGCCTTGATCTTGAAGTGGATTTGGAAAAGAACCGAAAAACGACACGGGATGCTGTGGCATACCCTGTGAACGTGAACTTTTTCCAAAAAGCCTTTTTCAAGACCGATAAGGTTGTTCACGATCCCAGTGAATATAAGAAACGGGAACTGACCGATAAGGATCGTACCATCTTGAAACGTCTGGGCATCCTGCCTAAAACACCAGTCATTGTTCGAGATAAACCTGCTTATGACCGAATTGTCATGATCATCTTTGAGTCCGTCCATCGGGATTATCTCCATTACTATAATCCCGCGATTCCCAAGGAAACGACGCCTTATCTGGACTTGCTTGTCGAAAAGTATCCGCACCTTGACCACTACTACTCATCGGCAGTTCCGACGACACAGGGCCTTAATGCGACATTCCGCAGTCAGCTCATCTATGATGGTGACCTGCCGGGGACCCACCAGCCGTCACTGTTTCGTTCCCTTGAAAAAGCGGGGATTCCGGGGACATTTTTCAGTGCATCAAGCCGCTACTACAATAATGAGTACCGCGAGTATCCAGAACAGTTTGGTATGGCTCACTATTTTGCTAAGGAAGATATTGCCAAAGAAGGCTACTCTGGAGCAAGTGGCTGGGGTTTTCATAACGATGTCATGTATGACAACATGCTGCGCTTTTTAAAGAAAAGCCGCGGTCAGTCATTCCTTGTTGTCACGAAGACCCTTGATATGCACCAACCTTATCCCTATTATGGGATTACTTACGAAAACATGCCTGAGTCCGTGCGAACCCAAGGCACGGTAACCGTGTGCGGCATGTATTGGGTAGATCAGACCGTGAAGCATTTCTTTGAGGAAGCGGAAAAGGAAGGACTCATGGATGATCGGACCCTTTTTGTGATTACAAGCGACCATAATCCCCATTCGGGTGGGGAATATAAGACCCTTGTCCAAAAGCCGCAGGACAAGAAGAGCGTGGCGCCGATTCCTCTTATCTTTGTGAGTAAGAATCTGGAACCGTTGAAAAATCTCGAAAGTACGGATTATGGCAGCCAGGAAGACCTGGCTCCGACGCTCCTTGCGCTCATGGGCGTCCCCGTACCGGAAGAATTCATGGGGAGAAATCTCCTGCAGCCTACGGATCATCCCTATGCCTTGGGCTATTTTGGCGGTAAAGCCTATTACTATTCCGCCGACTTATCCTTTGTTTCCACGTTGGACGAGCCAACACCGGATCGGGAGGAAAAGGACGCCCTGGCAAATTATGTGATGTACAACTATGTGGAGCGGCATCTTAAGTATATGCCTTCCCTTTAAGGCACATACTTCCTCAGCCTGTTATCAATTGGGGAGGAGCCAAGTGGCGGGACCACCCGCCGCCGGTTCCTCCCTTGGTTTATTTGTAAGGAGTGTATGCTGATGCAAGAAAACGTGCCCCCGTCCTTTGGAAGACGGATGAAAAAAATCCTGGAAGTGATGGTGCCAATCCTGATTACCCAGCTTGCCATCACGGGGATGAACCTCGCCGATACAATCATGAGTGGTCACGCGGGCACGGCCGAACTCGCCGGGGTTGCCATCGGAGCCAATATTTGGATGCCTATTTTCACAGGACTCAATGGCATCCTCCAGGCCTTGACTCCGATTGTCGCCAACTACCGCGGTGCAAAAGCCTATGAAAAGATTTCCGGCGCGGTCTTCAGTGGGCTGATGCTTGCCTTGATCCTCAGCGTGAGCATCATCAGCGTGGGTATTCTGCAGCTTGATAAGGTCCTGTCATTAATGAATCTTGAAAGCTCGGTCGAGGTTGTAAGCCATAACTATCTAAGCTACGTGGCCATGGGCATTGTACCCTTATTTGGAGCCAGTATCCTGCGCTCTTTTGTCGATACCATGGGGTATACGCAGCTCACCATGCGGCTTTTTCTTCTTACCATGCCGGTCAACTGCTTCATGAACTACCTTTTTATCTTTGGAAAGCTGGGATTGCCCCGTATGGGCGGCGCTGGAGCGGGTGTGGGAACGGCCATTACCTGCTGGCTGCTCTTTCTGTCCTTTTCTTTTTTGGTTACGCATCTGGGCGTCTTTCGTAGTTTCCGCGTCTTTGATCGTACAGGTTTTTCCTTCAGTCACCTGCGGGAGCATCTGCGCGTGGGGATTCCCATGGGTGTTGCAATCTTCCTTGAAACGAGCATCTTTGGCGTGGAATGTCTTTTTGTATCAAGGTTTGGGACTGTGACGGTTGCGGCAAACCAAGCCGCCATGAGCTTTACGAATCTGCTCTATATGGTGCCTCTTAGTTTTTCCCTCTCCCTTACTATCATTATTGGGGCCTTTGTTGGAGCCAAGGATTATGCTGCGGCTCGGCTGTATGGCAGGACAGGCCGCGTCGGCAATGTCATGGTCGGGCTTTCCTTTGCTGTTTTCCTGCTTGTCGGGCGGACACTTATAGCTAGGCTCTACACTCAGGATCCGAGCCTTGTGGCGCCTATTGAGCATTTTCTTGGTTTTGCTATTGCGTTCCAGCTCTGTGATAGTACGGCGGCGCCTATTCAAGGCATTTTACGCGGTTATAAAGATGTCAAAGCAACTTTCTATTCGTCCCTTGCCGCTTATTGGGTCCTTGCCCTTCCCATTGGGCTCGTGATGGACTATGGATTCCATAAAGAAGCCGATGGCTACTGGATGGGCCTGATATCAGGAATCTTCTTTTCGGCCCTGTTTTTAACGCTCCGCCTGCGCTATATTGAAAAGAAATATCATGCGTAAAGAGCGGTCTGGGTTATGAAAAAAGAGGCTTGCAGCCTGCTTCGCTCGTTGGGGGATAACAGATCATTGATAGAAAGCTGTGCCGCGTTCCTAAGGAGTGGGAAAGTTCAGCTCTAAATAGGGGGTGAGCCCTTTTCCTACTTTTCCTTTCAGCCTGAGTTTCTCTCATCACGCTCTTATGATTGAACTCAATAATAGCGATGGCGACGCATAATGAAAAGGCGTATAGATACGATTTATCCAAAAAGTACGCAATGATTTTTATGTAAATATGTCATAATTTATAAGAAAATAAAAGAAAATATAAAAAATGCAAAAGATAGCAGGAAAAGACCATTTCAAATGTTTTTTCCTGTTTCTTTTTTACTAGGATAAAGAATCATTTTTATCAGGCGGTAGTATTTAGGAAGCCGATGTGCTACACTTGTAAAATATGAAAGGAGTCGATCCTATGGCCTCACTTTGGCAATTATTCAGCGTGTTTGCCCGCATGGGTGCGGTAACCTTTGGCGGTGGCTACGCAATGCTGCCCATCTTGCAGGCAGAAGTTGTAAACAAATATCACTGGGCAACGGATGAAGAACTGGCCGACTATTATGCCGTTGGACAGTGCACGCCTGGTGTCATAGCCGTCAATACGGCAACCTTTATTGGTATGAAGCTGCGAGGTGTTGCCGGTGCACTGGCGGCCACGCTTGGTGTTATTTTCCCATCCATGGTCATCATTACAACCATAGCGGCCTTTTTGTCAAATTTTGCCCATATTCCTGCTGTGGCCGATGCTTTTGCCGGAATTCGCGTTGGGGTATGTATCCTGATTTTTCAGGCCGTGCGGAAACTTTTTGCAAAGGCCGTCGTGGACAAACTGACCGCTGTACTTTTTTTTCTCGTCCTTATCATTAACGTGATCACGGACATTTCACCCGCCTATCTCGTCGTGGCTGCCGGCCTTGTCGGAATTGCGGCAAAAAGAAAGGACGGTGACGCATGATGCTTCTCTTAGCCCTGTTCATAGAGTATTTCAAGATTGGCCTATTTGCGATAGGCGGCGGCATGGCTACCATCCCGTTCTTAACGAAACTCGCTGATAAGACACACTGGTTTACGCAGATGGATTTGCTCAACATGATTGCCGTCTCAGAATCGACACCAGGGCCTATTGGCGTCAATACGGCCACCTATGTGGGATTCCATATTGATGGGCTGACAGGGATGTTATCTGCCACCATTGGCCTTGTGACACCGTCTGTTATCGTTGTAATCGCTATCTACAGTGTGCTCAAGAAATTCGGCCAGAATCATTACGTCAAGTCTGGTATGTATGGTCTCAGGGCTGCCTCCTGCGGCCTGATAGCGGCAGCAGGACTGTTGGTAGCAAAAGTGACCCTGATTGACGCCGCTGTTTGGAAAGAAACGGGAAACTTCTTCTCGTCTCTCATTGGGAGCCGTCTCTTATTGGCAGCTGTACTGCTCATCCTTACGACGAAGTTCAAAAAGGTCCACCCTGTGGTCTGGCTTGCTGCAGCTGCCGTGGTTGGCGTCGTATTTCATTTTGGAAGGTAGAAAAATAAAAAGCTCTCCTGTTTCCACCGAAAGGGTAAGGCAGGGGAGCTGATTTTTATTTATGGAGTTGAGGGGAAAGGTCGCCCATGGCTTTTTAATAAGGACAAAACCGTTTTGATTTGCTGTCATGCTGTGCCTTATGGCGAAGTGAAAAAAGATGATTCCAAGGTAACATCATATCTTGTCAAGGCGATTCCAGGCTAAGGCCATCTTGCAGCAAGGCAAAGATAAGGAAAAGAGTGGAACACCTACCTTCAAGTCATCTTTGGTCACCCTAACCTGCGATTTTGGCTGGACTGATTTCATTTGTCTTTTTCCTGGCTGGTGAGGGAGCCTGCCTTTTGTTTTTCCCTTCCATATTTCCTCTCCTACAAAAATGTGATACACTAGGGGCACGCTAGAGATTACCTATACCTAACTTATTTGTGAGGGGGCGGACTCATGAAACGTGAACTTCCATATTTTTCCATAGAGGGTGCTTTTGGGGGCAGCCAGGAATGGTTTACCCACGACTGGTGGATGCGAAAGGGCGGCTGTGCTGCCGTTACAGCAACAGACTGCAGCCTTTATTTTTCCCTTTATAAAAACCTTCCTGATGCAGCGCCCCAGGCCCAGAAAAAAATGACCAAAGCAGCCTACCTGGAACTGGGCATGATCATGAAACCCTACCTAAAGCCCCGTATCACAGGCATCGACAAGCTTTCCATCTATATGGAAGGCTTTACGAACTACTTGTGTGACCGCGGTATAAATGATCTTATCCTGACAGGATGGTCGGGGAATCATTCCTATGAATCCTCAGCTGAACTTGTAAAACACCAGATTGATGCCGGATGGCCCCTGCCGTACCTTAATCTTAAGCACCGCGCACCTAGCTTTCGGGATCTTGTTTGGCACTGGTTCCTGCTTACGGGCTATGAGACTTTCCACGATGAGGTCATGGTGAAAGTCACAACCTATGGATCCTGGCGCTGGCTCTCTCTTAAGGAACTTTGGGATACGGGCTATAAACAAAAAGGGGGACTCATCCTCTTTTCCCGTCCGGTAATAGAACAGGAAGGAACGGGCAAATCGTTGGATAGGCTGTAAGAGTCATTGTAGATTTTCTGACGATGTACTATAATATACTTTGTATGTACCAACGGGAAGAAGTGATGCTTCCCATCTTTCAGCAATACATAGACTCAAAGGCGGAAGCTTCCGCAGAAGGGGATTTTTGTGAAACCATATCTTGTGGCGTTGGGCCTCTCTCTTGTTATCAGCTGGATCCTGACACCGGCTGTCAAAAAACTGGCATTTCACCTCGGCGCTGTGGACCGGCCGAATGCTAGAAAGGTTCATCACCGCATCATGCCGCGCATGGGCGGTCTTGCCATTTTTATTGGCTTTATGACGGCGGCGCTCACAACACTTGAACTGACAACGGATGTCATCGGGATTCTCTTGGGCGGTGCCGCAATTGCAGCTGTTGGCATGGTCGACGATATGATCCAGCTGTCGGCCAAGGTCAAACTCGTGGGACAGATTGTGGCGGCTTTGATTCCCGTCCTTTTTGGTGTCCGCATCGAGTGGCTCAATAACCCTTGGGGTGGTTATTTTTATCTGGATTATCTTTCCGTTCCCTTTACTGTTTTTTGGATTGTCAGCCTGACCAATGTCGTGAACCTCATTGACGGTCTTGATGGCCTTGCGGCAGGTGTCTCGGCCATTGCCTCCGTGACGGTCATTATGGTTGCGCTCCAGCAGGGCATGTATCCAGTCGCCATCATGACGGCTTCCCTTGCTGGTGCCATTATTGGGTTCATCCGTTACAATTTCAATCCTGCTACCATATTCATGGGAGATACGGGAAGCTTGTTTTTGGGTTACATGTTGGCGGCCATCTCAATCTTTGGCGCTGTCAAGAGTGCAGCGACCATTGCACTTTTGGTCCCTGCCATTGCCTTGGGGCTTCCCATTATGGATACGGCCTTTGCCATTTTGCGTCGCTATAAAAATGGCCGGCCCATTTTTCAGCCCGACAAAGGTCACATCCACCATCGGCTCCTTGCTATGGGCTTTAGTCAGCGTCAGGCTGTTATTTTCATGTATCTCATCAGTGCAGGGCTTTGCCTTGCCGCCGTACTGCTTACAGAAGTGGACGGGGTTTATGCCCTTGTCCTTCTGGGCGTACTCATTACCATCATCTTCATTGGTGCCAAGAAAATCGGCATCCTGAAGGATCGCTAGAATAGGGGCGTAATTATGGAAAAACTTAAAGTCATGACAATCTTTGGAACGAGGCCGGAGGCCATCAAGATGTGTCCGCTTATTCTCGAAATGAGGAAATATCCGAACACTATCGAACCGATTGTTGCTGTGACGGCCCAGCACCGGGAAATGCTGGATCAGGTCATGACCCTTTTTGACATCAAGCCGGATTATGACCTTAACATCATGACAGCTGGACAGACCCTTTATGATGTCACGACCCGTGCTCTCATGGGCCTTAGGGATGTTCTCGAAAAAGCCCAGCCCGATCTTGTCCTTGTCCATGGAGATACGACAACCACTTTTGTAGGTGCTTTGGCTGCTTTTTACCGTCAAATCCGTGTTGGGCATGTAGAAGCCGGTCTGCGTACGGGAAACAAATATTCTCCCTATCCGGAAGAAATGAACCGCAAGCTCACCGGTGCCATTGCTGACTTTCATTTTGCACCAACCGGCAACGCCAAGCGGAACCTGCTAAAGGAAAATGTCCCGGAAGATGCCATTTATGTAACGGGAAATACGGTCATCGATGCCCTTAAAAAGACTGTAAAGGATGTCTTTGATTTCCACAATCCGAAACTGGAAGCGGCCATCCGGAGCAATCATAAGCTGATCCTCATGACGACCCATCGCCGGGAAAACCTGGGGGCACCGATGCGCCATGTCTATCAGGCCCTGAAGGAAGTTCTCCGTGACTATCCGGAAGCGGAAGCCATTTTCCCCATGCACAAGAATCCCAAGGTTCGGGAAGTGGCGGAACAGGTCCTTGGTAAGATGGACCGCGTACACCTCATTGAACCCATGGATTATGAACCGTTTGCCAATCTCATGGCTCGCGTCGATATCGTCCTTACGGATTCGGGCGGAATCCAGGAAGAAGCTCCGGCTCTTGGTAAACCGGTCCTTGTCCTGCGGAATACGACGGAACGTCCTGAAGCAGTTACGGCAGGGACGGTGAAACTCATCGGGACGGGCAAGGAAGATGTATATGCCGCGACCATGCGCCTTTTGAGTGATGAAACCTATTACCGCAGTATGGCCGAATCCGTCAATCCCTATGGGGATGGCAAAGCCTCGGAGCGCATTGTAAGTTATCTCTTGGAAGCCTATGGTTATCAAACGGGGCGTATGACGGAATTTGAAAGTGAAAAATAAGGGAAAACATATGCCACATCCCTTGCCGCCTTCATTTAAGCGTGATGTTCTTCGTCTTGCGGCCCTCCAGGCCTTGGCAATTCCTTTGGTAGGCGGCCTTGCCTTCATGTTCTCACCCCAGCCCGGCGGTTGGCTTCTGGGAAGCCTCGCTGGCTGGTGTGATTCGGCCTTGTTCCTTTATGGCCTTTACAGCGGCATGAAAAAGGCTCCCCATCATGCGGCGCTTTCCATGCACCGCATGATGTTCGTGCGGCTTGGTACTGTCCTGGTCTTTGTCCTCATTGGTCTCAAGCTTGATTGGGGTGGACACAGGGTGCTTTTTTCCTATTTGCTTTTTTATGGACTTCTTCTCATCCAGATGGCCCGAAAGGGCATCGGGAAATTCCCTACAGATTAAGGAAGTGATAACATGGGTGTAGCAGAAGCTGCGGGTACGGAAATCATCCATTATGGACCAACGGAGATCCTGCCCGGTGTTGTCATCAACATGCAAACCATGTACATGTCATGGCTTACCATGCTGATTGTGGCAGCGATTGTCTTTGCGGCTACCCGCCACGTGGAGCGGATTCCCCACGGGATCCAGAACCTCGTTGAAATGTTCATTGAGTGGCTTGATAAACTCATGGACGCTAACCTTGGCATTGAAGGACGCCGGATGGCGACTCCCTTTGTCATCACCCTGTTCCTGTTTATCTTTGTGGCGAACGAAATTGGATTGATGCCCTCCATAGCCTTCCATTTTTCGTCACCTACGAATGATATCAACGTGGCGCTGGGTCTATCCATCATGGTTGCGGTGGCAACCTATATCTTTGGCTGCATCAAGCAGGGACCGAAATACTTCAAACATCTCATTTCTCCTTTTGCCCTCATGCTGCCGCTCAATCTTTTGGAAGAGCTCGCAAAGCCACTGACCATGGCCCTGCGTCTTTTTGGCAACATCCTTGCCGGTGAAATCCTGCTTGCCGTCTTGTATCAGCTGGTCCCGTTCATCATCCCTAATCTTTGGATCGGCTTCAGCTTGATCATTGGTTTCTTGCAGGCCTTTATCTTTACCATGCTGACCATCATTGCTTTGGCGCCTATTTTCAAACAGGCCCACGAGTAAATTTCTTTGAGAAACGAAAGGACGATCAAAATGCTTGATTCGAATACCATTATCATTGTTGCTTCTATCTTAGGGGCTGCCCTCATTGGTGTCGGTGCCTCCTTTGCTGCCACCCGCGGGGACTCTAGTGTCGCCACAAAGGCCCTCGAATGCATGGCCCGCCAGCCTGAACAGGCCGGCAGCTTCCAGACTAACATGCTGATCGGCATCGGTCTTGTCGAATCCATTCCTATTATTGCCTCCGTTATCGCCATTGTCCTCATCTTTGCCAATCCCTTTGTGACGAAATGAGGCTTCAGTTTCCGAGAAAGGATGTGCTTTGAATGGTCAGTGTGAACTATACGATAATTGCCCAGATCGTGAACTTCATCATCCTGCTCTGGATCTTGGCAAAATTCGCCTACAAGCCGCTGTTAAAGGCCATGGATGATCGCCGCAACCGCATTGTCAAGGACCTTGATTCGGCAGAACACGCCCGTAAGGAAGCTGAGACCCTAAAGCTTGAATATGCCAATCAGCTGAAGACGGCCCGTAAGGAAGCCAGCGATATCATTGCTAAGGCTAACGCTGATGCCCAGAAGCTCCATGACGAGGCTTTGGCCCAAGCACAAAAGGAACGGGATGCTCTCCTTGAAAGCGGCCGCGAGCGGGTGGAAGCTGAAAAGAAAAAGGCCCTTCTTGATGTGCGTGAACAGGTTATTGCCCTCAGTACAGAAATTGCCAGCCGCGTCCTGCAGGCAAAACTTACCAGTGAGGAAGACCAGGCGCTTGTGGCCCGTAAGACGGATGAGGCTCTCCAAAGTCGCTGAAAAAAAGGAAGCTCCCCATTGTGGCGGGCTTCTTTTCGTCGTCATAACGGCCATTTTTGTGACAATGGCCTCAGGTGATGCATGAGATTCCACGGCTGCCGCAGGCAGCCGTTTTGGGAGGAAAATAGAACGTATGGATAGTCAAAATAAGGAAAGCTTTTGGAAGCAGGTCTTCATGCGGCTCCATGTAACGGACGATGACAGGGCGATTTTCCCTGCTGGTTCCGTTCTTCCCCTTGACGTGACGACGGCAAGACCGCTCGTCGGGGACGAAGAAGTCCTTGTAACAAAGCTTTTAAGTGAAAAGTTTGGAAAAAATGTTGAAATCGCGTCTCGCACGGTGGATCCTTCTGTTGTGGGCGGCATTGCCGTTCGCTATGAAGATCATATCTTCGATGCCACGGTCAAGCGCCAGCTTGAAAAGATGGATGAACTCATGAAGACTATCCACCTAAGAGAAGAGAGCCTGTCCGGCACGGATCATCTGACAGACGCACTGAAAGCCGGCGTTGAACATTTTGATAATGAAGTGGGTCTTGAGGAAATCGGAATAGTCAAGACTGTCGGCGACGGAATCTGTACAGCGACGGGTCTTGGGGGAGCTATGAGCGGTGAACTTGTTTCTCTCCATGATGGGATTTACGGCATGGTCCAGAACCTTTGGCCACAAGAGGTGGGCATCGTCCTTTTGGGCGGTGCCAGTCAGGTCAAGGAAGGGGACACGGTGCGCCGCACAGGGAAGATTATGAGCATTCCCGTGAGCGAGGAAATGCTGGGTCGCATCATCAGTCCTTTGGGTCTGCCCCTGGACGGGCGGGGCAGCATCAAAGCTTCCGATTATCGTCCTATCGAATCACCGGCTCCTGGCATTGCAGCGCGACAGCCTGTTGATGTACCTCTGGAAACAGGTCTTAAGGCTGTGGATGCCCTTGTTCCGATTGGCCGCGGCCAGCGTGAACTCATTATCGGTGACCGCGGAACGGGAAAAACGGCCATTGCCATCGATACTATCCTCAATCAAAAAGGTAAGAACGTCATCTGCATTTATGTAGCCATTGGGCAGAAAGCTTCCAGTGTAGCCCGTTTATCGGCTGCTTTTGAAAAATATGGAGCTTCCGGCTATACCCTCATTGTTGCCGCGACCGCTGCCGATACGGCCCCGCTGCAGTATCTGGCGCCTTATGCCGGAGCGGCTGTTGGGGAATACTTCATGGATCAGGGCAAAGATGTCCTCATTGTTTATGATGACCTAAGCAAGCACGCGGTGGCTTACCGCGCCATGAGCCTGCTCCTGCGCCGTCCGCCTGGACGGGAAGCTTATCCGGGCGATGTGTTTTATCTCCATTCCAGACTGCTTGAACGTGCTTGCCGCCGAAATAAAGCCCATGGCGGAGGGAGCATGACGGCTCTTCCTATCATCGAGACCCAAGCTGGCGACGTGAGCGGGTATATTCCAACGAACGTCATTTCCATTACGGATGGGCAGATTTATTTGGAAACGGATCTTTTCAATTCCGGTGTGCGGCCTGCCATTAACGCCGGTCTTTCCGTTTCTCGTGTTGGTGGGGCTGCCCAGACAAAGGCCATGAAATCCGTTGCGGGAACGCTGCGACTCACGTTGGCCCAGTATCGGGAACTCGCCGCCTTTGCTCAGTTTGGTTCCGATCTCGATAAAGCAACCAAGATGCAGCTTGACCGTGGGGCCCGCGTGACAGAAATGCTGAAACAAGCCCAGTATCATCCCCTGACCATGGCAGAAGAAGTCATTGGACTGTATGCTGTGACACAGGGATATATGGACCATATCCCTGTGTCCGATGTCATTCGCTATGAACATGAGATGCTGACCTACATCAAGGCCCATTACGAAGGCATCCTCGCGCAGATCTCGAGTACGGGGAAACTGACGGATGAGGTCAAGGAAACCTTGAATGATGCACTTACGGATCATAACAAGGTCTTTATCCCCACGCCGGAAGATGCCCCTATAGGGAGTGAATGATCATGGCCAATACCAGTGGAATCAGGGCCCACATGAAGAGCGTCAGCAGCATCGGAAAAATTACCGGTGCCATGCAGATGGTCGCGTCGGCCCGTATGCATCAGGCCCAGCAGCGAGCCACGGCGAGCCTGCCCTTTGCAAGGAAGCTCCAGCGCCTCCTTCAGGAAGCCATCAGTGATCCGTCCGTCCTGGCCCATTTGGATCCTGTAAAGAACCCGCTCCTTGAACGGCGGCCTCTGTACAGGACGGCCTATATTGTGATCGGTTCCGATAAGGGTCTTGCCGGTTCCTATAACAGCAACATAGTCAAGCACACGGCCATCGAGCTTCGTGGAAAGGAAGAGTCCCCTCTCATTGCTGTAGGAAAGCAGGCCCGTCTGGGACTGTTGCACCACGGCTACAACGTCGTGCGGGAATGGGAAGGATTCAGCGAGAAGCCAACCTACGAAGCCGCCGAGGAGATTGCCGACTATGCGGCTAGTATGTTTACGCACCGCGAAGTGGACGAAGTGGACCTCATCTTTACGTACTTTAAGTCTCCTATGGTCCAGATTCCCCGCACTGATGCCATCCTGCCCCTGAAGACGAACTTTGAAAATGATGAGCAATGGCAAGCCCAGGAAGTGTGGGAAAAAGATGACCCAACGGATTTTTCGACCCTTGTCTACGAACCGGAAGCTGGGGAGATGCTTCCCTATCTGGCTTCTTACTATCTCAAGAGTCAGATTTTTACGGCCCTCATCCAAAGTTCCGCCAGTGAGCTCGCCGCTCGTATGACGGCCATGACGACTGCTACAGATAATGCCAATACTCTCCTAGGAAAACTGCGCCTGCATTACCAGAAGGTCCGGCAGTCGTCCATTACGACGGAAATCAATGAAATTGTGGGCGGGGCGGAAGCCTTGAAATAAGAGGAGGTCCCATCTGTGTCAGATATTAAGTTAACAAATCGTGTTGACCAGGCAGTTGCCCGGCTAACCGCTAAAAAAGAAGGTCATGTCGGCAAGATTGTGCAGGTCATGGGACCTGTTGTCGACATTCAATTTCCTGAAGGATCCCTGCCTGCAATTTTCAATGCCATTGAAATTGACGGGAATCCGACCAAGGACATCCATATCCATCTGACGACGGAAGTCGTGCAGCATATCGGCAGCGATACGGTGCGCAGCGTCGCCATGAGCTCTACTGACGGGCTTGTGAGAGGGATGGAAGCCTTTGATACGGGGCATCCCATTACCGTCCCCGTTGGAAAAGGATGTCTAGGCCGTGTCTTCAACGTCCTGGGCGAGGCCGTCGATGATGACCCGACCCCAGTGGACGCCAGTGAATATTGGCCTATCCATCGGCCTGCACCGGCCCTTAGTGAACAGTCAACAGAAACGAAGATCATGGAAACGGGCATCAAGGTTGTCGATCTAATTGCACCTTATGCTTTGGGGGGAAAGATCGGTCTTTTTGGCGGGGCTGGTGTCGGTAAGACCGTCCTAATCATGGAACTGATCCATAACGTGGCCACCAACCATGGCGGCTATTCCGTATTTTCCGGCGTTGGTGAGCGGACCCGCGAAGGCAATGACCTGTGGGGTGAAATGAAGGAATCTGGTGTCATCGACAAGACGGCCCTTGTATACGGTCAGATGAATGAACCGCCAGGAGCCAGAATGCGCGTTGGCCTGACGGGACTGACTATGGCAGAATACTTCCGTGACGCCATGAGTCAGGATGTCCTGCTCTTCATCGATAATATCTTCCGCTTCATCCAGGCTGGTTCAGAAGTTTCTGCCCTTTTGGGGCGTATGCCAAGTGCCGTTGGTTACCAGCCGACCCTTGCCAATGAACTGGGGGCCCTGGAAGAGAGAATCACATCGACGAAAAATGGATCCATCACTTCCGTCCAGGCTGTCTACGTCCCCGCTGATGACCTCACCGACCCGGCGCCGGCAGCTACCTTCTCCCACCTCGATGCGACGACCGTCCTTTCGCGTGAAATCGTAGAACTGGGCATTTATCCTGCCGTTGATCCCCTAGCTTCGACGAGCCGAATCCTCGACCCGCTCATTATCGGCGAAGAGCACTATAAAGTAGCCCGCGGCGTTCAGGAAATCCTCCAGCGTTATAAGGAACTCCAGGACATCATCGCCATTCTCGGCATGGAAGAACTGGGCGAAGCCGATAAGATTATCGTTTCTCGGGCCCGCAAGGTCCAGCGCTTCCTGAGTCAGCCTTTCCATGTCGCCGAACAGTTTACGGGCCAGCCGGGCTGTTATGTGCCCCTTAAGGAAACTATCCGGGGCTTTAAGGAAATCCTTGAAGGCAAGCATGACGACTTGCCTGAATCAGCTTTCTATATGGTGGGAACCATTGATGAGGCAATTGAAAAGGGCCGGAAGATGAGAGGCGAGTGATATGGCAAGTTTAATGACCCTTGAGGTCCTGACGCCTGATCAGTATCTCATGAAGCGAAAGGATATTGCCTATGTGCTCCTTAATACGGTCACAGGCGGTATTGGAATCCTCGCAAACCACGGACCCCTCATTGCCGTTCTCGGTGAGGGGACCCTTAAGTTGCAGGATGGAAACAACCATGTTATTCTATTATATGTTGAAGGCGGGTTCGCCGAAGTCAAGGATAACAAGGTCATCATCCTCACGCCCAAGGCAGAACTTGCAGAACATATTGATGTGAAAAAATGGGAGGCTGTCCGCGATGAAGCTGCGGCGCGCCTAACCCGTCCCGGCGTCCTCACCGATATTGAACATACGGAAAAGACGCTGCGCCGAGCCGAAGCACGGCTCAAGACGGCAAACCTCATGGGGCATGTCGCACCCTATGAATGGGAAACCTAATGAAAATCAACTGTCTGCAGCATGTTTTGCGATAGGGGGACAGCCACAATGGATTTTATCAGCAAGATGGCTGCAAGCAAGATGGGTCAACTAAAGGCCGAGATTGCCGAGCTGAAGGAACGTCTCGAGGAAACCCATACAGACGAGCAGCGGGCGCGCCTTAAAAAGACCATCCGAGAAAAAGAGACGTACTATAACATTCTAGCCGATCGTATCCGTATGCATTCCATTTTTTGATTTCAGCGGGAACTGGGGCCATGGTCCTGGTTCCCGCTTTATGCGCCAAGGGCCTTATTTCTTTGCCCTATACAGTAGGCAAGCGCCGTATAGTATGGTATAATCTAAAAGTTAGCAAGAAAATCAATCGTCGCATGATGACGTAACAAGACCCATGGACATTTGAGGGGGTGCCATTGGGCGTGAGACACGTTCTGGGAGTTGTGTTCCTCGTTGTTTCTGTTGCGTTTGTCCATTGGGACGCAAAAAGGACCAAAATGCACCATCCAAATTTTTGGATTGTTGCGGTGGCCTTTTTCCCGCCCATGCTTGTCCTGTATCTCATTCGCCGCTATCAGCACCTGTCACAGACCAAACTGTCCAAACGTCAGGTGCGGGAGCTCATCAAACGCCGCAAGAGCCGGGCGCGGATGAAAAAAGCCGATGCTGACCGCAAGGCGTGGTCAAAGGCTGAAAAAGGTTACAAGAAAAGGGATCCAGATGGATTCAAGGAAACCAAGGAACGCGTAGAAGAGGAGAAAGAAGCCCTGCGCGAGCAGTTTGAAGACGAGCTTGAAAGACAGGAAAAATTACGAAAGCACCGCATGGGCGTCCGCCATTAGGCGCCTGTGGTTTTTGATTGAAGTTTAGCCTTGTACTGGGTCAAGGCCCCAGTCAAAGAAGTGAGGGAATCAGAGTGGAAAAATTGGTAGTCAAAGGCGGACACCGCCTTTCGGGAACGGTTCGCGTGAGCGGGGCCAAGAATGCGGTCCTGCCCATCATTGCCGCCTCTGTCCTGGGGACGGAAGGCAGCGTCATTTCAGAAGTGCCTGAACTGGAAGATGTATCGACCATCTGCAAGGTCCTGGAGTGCCTGGGCCTTAAAGTCGATGCATCCAAACCTCATACACTGAAAATCGACAGCCATGTCGTTACGGGGTATGAAGCTCCCTACGACCTTGTGAGCACCATGCGAGCTTCGTTCCTTGTCATGGGATCACTTCTTGCCCGTGTGGGAAAAGCCAAGATTTCTCTGCCCGGGGGCTGCGCCATTGGGACGCGTCCCATTGATATCCATCTGAAAGGCTTTGAGGCGCTGGGAGCACGGATTGAACAAGGTCATGGCAGTATTGAGGCCTCGGCTCCGAACGGACTTGTGGGAACGACCATCTACCTTGATTTCCCCAGTGTTGGAGCGACGGAAAACCTTATGATGGCGGCTTCCATGGCCAAAGGCACGACCATCATTGAAAATGCAGCCCAGGAACCGGAAATCGTTGACCTTGCCAACTACATCAATGTGATGGGAGGAAAGGTGCGCGGTGCAGGTACGACGGCCATCCATATCGATGGGGTGGAAAGCATGAAGGGCGGTGAGCATATTGTCATCCCCGACCGCATCGAAGCTGGAACCTATATGGTGGCCAGTGCCATGACTCAGGGGGACATCAAGGTGGAAAATGTCCTGTGCGAACATATGAAACCGCTCATTGCCAAACTCCGTGAGGCAGGCTGTACCGTTGAAGAAGGAATCAACGACGTGCGCGTCGTGGGACCGAGAAAACTCAAGCCGATTACAATCAAGACCTTGCCTTACCCAGGGTTCCCAACGGATATGCAGGCCCAGGTCATGGCCATGATGTGCATTGCCGATGGACAGAGTTCGGTCCTTGAAACGGTCTTTGAAAACCGTTTCATGCATGTGGATGAGCTCCTGCGCATGGGAGCCAACATCAAGACAAGCGGCGGCAGGGCAGCTCTCATTGAAGGCGTGGATAAGCTTTATGGCTGCCAGGTACGGGCGACGGACCTGCGGGCTGGGGCGGCCATGGTCCTTGCGGGACTTGTGGCTGATGGTACAACGGAAATCACCGATATCTACCATATCGACCGCGGCTACGAGAATCTAGTAACGAAGATGACGGCCCTTGGGGCCGACATCCAGCGCGTAGGCTGAGGCGCATATGAAGCGGCTGGAAGAAGGTTTCCTGTCAAGGCTCTTTACCAATGTTGACGTCGGCGTGGACCTGGGAACGAGCAATCTGCTTATTTTCCTGCCAGAGCGGGGCATTGTTTACCGTGAGCCTTCCATGGTGGCCATTGACAAAACAAATGGAAAAGTCGTTGCCGTCGGTCGGCGGGCAAAGGAAATGCTGGGGAAGACGCCTGACCGCATCGATGTGGTCCAACCTCTTGCTGGCGGCGTTGTCGCCGACTATGAAGCGACTGCCGGCATGCTTGGTACTGTTCTCGAACGGGTCGTGGGACGCAACATCTTTTTTAAGCCCCGTCTTATGGTCTGCATCCCGACGGGAGTGACAAGTGTTGAAAAGCGAGCTGTCATTGAGGCTTGTGCCCAGGCTGGCGCGGCAAGGACCTTTCTCATTGAGGAACCCTTGGCAGCGGCCATTGGAGCTGACATCGACGTGCGGGAAGCAAAAGGACGCATGGTCGTCGATATTGGCGGCGGGACGACGGATGTGGCCGTCATCAGCCTTGGCGGTATTGTTGCCAGCAAGGCACTGCGCATCGGCGGCAATAAATTTGATGAGGCCATTGTGCGTTACCTCAAAAAGGATCTGAACATTCAGGTCGCAGACAACGTGGCCGAAGAAATCAAACTCCAGATTGGCAGTGTGAGCCGTCTGGGAATGCACGGTGATATGCTCGTCCGCGGACGTGATCAGATTACGGGCCTGCCGACTGCACTGCGCATGACGAGCCGTGACACAATGCGTGCCATGGGGGAACCCGTATCCCAGATCCTATCATGCATCCGTTCCGTTTTCGAAAAGACGCCGCCGGAGCTTGCGGCGGATATCCTTAGTGAAGGCATTGTCCTGACGGGTGGGGGTGCTCTTTTGGAGGGACTGGCCGACGTTGTCCAGTCTGATACACACATTCGGACAAAGGTCGCTAAAGATCCTTTGGACTGCGTTGCCATCGGAGCCGGCAAGGCTTTTTCCCATTCGGTCATCATGGACGGACTGCTCCATCAGGAATAGCAACAACATCATAGACGGGGTGCTGCTGTGCGGCGCCCCGTTTTCATCTGTATGAGAGGGAACAAAAAACATGAACATAAAACAAATTGGGCGAACCCTGACCATTGCGCTTCTAGCAAGTCTTATGGCTGGTTCGGCCATGGCAGCAACCATCAGTGACCTTCGGGGCGGCGTCAAGGATACACGGGCGCGGCTTGTCATGGATATTGATGAGACTATGCACTATGAGGAACGGGCCCAAGGCAGGACACTCACCCTTACCTTTGACGCCAAGACGGACCGGACGCGGTCCGTACGGGTGAGGGACCGGCGCGTCAAAAACGCGGTCCTGGCGCCATTGGGAAAAAAGAGCCGTCTTGTCGTCACCTTCCGGGAAAGTGTACCGGACTACAAGGTCTTTTTCCTTAAGAAGCCAGGCCGCTTGGTCATTGATTTTCCGACAAAGAGCAAAAGCAGCACGGAATCCCCCCAAAAAACGGGCGAGAACCTCGGCAAAGGGGTGACCTACCGAAAGAGCCGCGTTAATTTGGGAGCAGGCAATGTTGACACCTACGTTCTCACGATTGCGCCTGACAGTGCTTATGAACTCCAATTTGTACCGGGCTATGGCCACACCATCCAAAAGGGGACCCTTTCCATGATTTCCCGCCGTTCTGGGGCCAAGGCCCTTGTCAATGCTTCCTATTTTGACTCCGATATCTGGGTTGTTGGAAATCTCAAGATTCGTGGCAAGTGGCTTGGTATGGAAGAAACGCCCCGCACAGGTCTCGTTCTTGAAGAAAAGGGAAAAGCAGCCATCTTGCCGCGGCTTTCTTTTACGGGCACCGTGACCCGACCTGATGGGGCGGAAATGAAGATAACGGGTCTGAATCGCATGCGCCTTGAAAATGACCTGATTTTTTATAATAATGGCTATGACGATACAACGGATACGAACGCGGCAGGCGTGGAAGTGGCCATCCGTAACGGCCGCGTCATAAAGACCGGCACAACAGGCAGCATGCCCATGAGCTGGAACATGACCGTTCTTTCCGGACATGGCACGGCAGCGGACTTCTTGCGCCCCCTTGCTGTTGGGGATAAGGTCAAGATCAAGACCAGTCTTGGCAGTCCTCTTGCCGATAAGGCGCCTAGTGTGGGTACGGCAGGGCCTCTTCTGGTTTATGACGGCCTTGTGAATGTGACGGCAAGTCTTGAGGAGATTCCTTCCGATATCGCGGATGGACGGGCACCCCGGACCGCGGTTGGCATCAAGAAGGATGGGACTATCCTTGTTGTGGTGGCAGACGGGCGGTCAAGCCGCAGTGCAGGGATGACCCTTCCTGAACTGGCACGTTACCTGATCCAGCTTGGCGCGGATCGGGCCATGAACTTTGACGGCGGAGGATCCAGTGAAATGGTGGTGAATGGAGCCGTGAAGAACCGTCCCAGCGATGGTGCTGAACGGCCAGTCCGTGTGGCTCTGGGCCTTTTCCCGCGCTAAGGGGACTTGCATGAAGGGATACTTTCGATATATAATGATAGCTACAACGAAACCTAATTTGTCGTTGTCATAAAGAAGGTGGATATCATGATGAGAAATTTACTCCATAAAAGAAATGTGTGGGCCCTCGCTATCCTTATGGTCATTGCCGCGCTGGGTATTGCTCAGGCAGCAACCACAAGACCGCAGACAGCCAGTCTTTCCGGACAGGTGGTGACCGCTGTTTCCGTTGGGGCTTCTGTCCAGGAAGGCAGCGTCCTGGTTACGGTCAAGACCCTTGCTGGTTCGGCACCGGCTGCAAGAGCCAACTGCAGCGGCAAGGTCGTTTCCGTATCGGCAAAGCCAGGAAGTACGGTTTCAGCTGGCCAAGTTGTTGCCCAGATTGAAGAACCATAACAAGTCTTAAAGCTGCAGCGCGTGAAGGGTTGCAGCTTCTTTTTCGTATCTATAACAAAAGTAGGGAGGACCTATGCTACGCTTTTTGAAACGAATGGGGCTCATGGTAAGCCTTGTTTGGATGATGCTCATTTCGGTGGCATTTGCCAATGTACCCACCATTGCGGTAGAGGAGCTGCGCCCAGGCATGACGGGCTACGGCAAGACCGTTTTCCAAGGTACCAAGATAGAGACCTTTGATGTGGAGGTCCTTGGCGTGACCGGCTCGGAAACAGGGGGCTATAGCATCCTCATCCGTGCTTCTGGAGATAACCTCAGAAAAAATGGCGGTATTTCCCAAGGCATGAGCGGCAGCCCGGTCTATATTGATGGACGCCTAGCCGGTGCTGTGGCGTATGGACAGGCCTTTTCAGACCCTAACTACTGCTTTTTGACCCCCATCAACCAGATGCTCGATATGCTTCAGGAACCTGATCCGCGTCCGTCCGTCTTTGAGGGCCTCGCAGCAAAAAGCACGCCCCTCATGGTCAGTGGGTTTACGGAAGATGGGCTTCATCACCTCAACGAGAACTTGAAACCCTTTGGCCTTACAAGTTATGCCGTACCGACAGGGGCTGATGCTCTTTCCGGTGTGGGACTCGAACCGGGAAGCTCCGTCGGTGTTTCCTTGGTCCGGGGCGACATGAATATTGGTGCCATTGGCACTGTTACTTGGGTGGGGGATGATGGCCATATCCTGGCTTTTGGTCATCCGTTTATGCAGCATGGTAAGAGTGACTATTTCATGACGAATGCCTATATCTATGCAGCTGTCCCTAATATTCAGAGCGCCTTTAAAGTGGGCTCTCTTGGTGATACCTTGGGGCGCATTACAGAGGATCGCTTAAGCGGCGTTGCGGGAAAATTGGGAGAAAATGCCAAGATCATCCCTATGTACGTGTCTGTCACTGATATGGACCGTGGCCTTCACCAATCAACGAATGTTCAGCTTGTCACTGATGAGGACCTTGTGCCAACCCTTGTGGATGGAGTTGCGTATAACGCCGTAAGCCTTGCCAAGGACCGTAAAGGCGGCGGAACAAGCCGTATCCGTTTCACCGTAACTGCCCAGGGAGAGAAGGAAGGACCCATCCGCCTGCGCCGGGAGAACATGTTCTATAGCAGCAAGGACATCGGCAAGATCACGAATTCCGAGCTCAATATCGCGCTTGATATGCTTATGAACAACCGCTTTGACACGGTGAAGATCTTTGATGTCAATGTTGATGTGGAAACAAGCGCTCAGTGCGAAGTAGCGGAATTGGTCAGCGCCTCCTTCCCCAATCAGCCTGTGGTACAGGGTGGGGATCTGCCCATTCGCCTGACCTTTAAGCCCTATCGGGCCAAGGAATTTACGAGGACCATCCACTTCAAGGTCCCTGATAAGCAGAAACCGGGGCCCATGAACCTCATTGTACGCAGCGGCAACGCGACACAATGGCTGCAAAACGCCTTGAACCGCCGTAACCAGCAAAATGCGGGGGATGAGCAGATGGCTGGCTCTATGGCCAATGCTCAGCGGGAATTCAAGGATTTCCTGAGTGACTTCAATACTATGGATGCCAATAATGAAATTGTCGTAGATCTTGCCCAGAATCTTGATTCTGTAGAAGCTAAGGACGGAGATGCCCAAAGCTTTGCTTCCGGTGTCTCGACCCTCCTCAAAGGAAGCCCAAACAAGCAGAAATATACCATGGACTTCATCATCAGCGGGGAAACAGGAATTACAGTGCAGGTGAAAAAGCGGTAAAATGATTCCCGCAATAATTGCGGCACCTTGATAATGATAGTGAGCCCATTGCTTTAGGAAAGAGGGTCCTGAAGCAATGGGCTCATGCCGTATCAGGAAAACTGCCCGGACGATTTTTTTCGCATACAAGTCGTGACGGGCCAGCAATGCTTCATAAAGAGACCTATTTTTTCATTAATTTTTTCCACAAAATGCGGTATAATATTAGAACGAGTTCTAAGTATGCAGAACGCCTGCGTTCCTGCAATAAAGGAGTTACGTCATGGGACTTAAGACAATCTGTGCCTATTTGGGCCACCGGGCCGTTTATGCCTTTCGGGCGACAGGACGCATCATGAATCTTTTTTTTGCGACCTGCGCCGCCCTTTCCAAGGCCACACCGCGGGAGGTCCTGCGCCAGATGGCAAAGCTTGGGGCAGATTCCCTGCCCATTGTAAGCATGACGAGTATGTGTACGGGCATGGTCCTATCCGTTCAGACGGCGAAGGAATTTGTCCGTTTTGGTGCAGCTGATTCCGTCGGCGGCATTGTGGCCATTGCTATGGCCCGCGAGTTGGCACCTATCCTTGCCGGTGTTGTTGTGGCCGGCCGGATCGGAGCCGCCATTGCTGCTGAAATCGGTACCATGAAGGTCACGGAACAAATCGATGCCCTACGCGTTATGGCGACCAGTCCAACCCAGTATCTTGTGGCCCCGCGCTTTCTCGCCATTGTGCTCATGATGCCCATCCTGGTTATTTATGCCAACCTCGTCGGTGATATCGGCGGCGGGTTTGTTGCTATGAACTATGCCGGAATCGGGAGCCATATGTTCATCGAATCCATTCGTGGCTTCGTTGAATCTTGGGACCTTGTGGGCGGCCTCATCAAAGGTTCCGTTTTTGGTGCCATCATCGCCGTCATCGGATGCCATAAGGGCCTTAATGCTCAGCAAGGGGCCGAAGGGGTAGGCAAGGCTACAACGGCATCCGTTGTTCTTTCCATTATCCTGATCTTTATCTTCAACTATTTCCTCTCCGTTATGTTGTACGTCCATGGAGGCTGATATGAGCGAAACGGTAATTGAATTTAAGGACGTGGACATGTCCTTTGGGGACAAGACGGTCCTTGACCATGTATCCTTTTCCGTTGAAAAAGGAGAGACCGTTGCTATTATCGGTCCGAGCGGTACGGGCAAAAGTACGACCCTGAAACTTCTTATTGGGCTTCTTGAGCCGATGGGGGGCAGTGTCCGGATAAAAGGCCGTGAGGTCAATCATTTTACGGAAAAACAGTGGAACGACCTGCGGCTTCACATGGGGATGGTTTTCCAGTATTCTGCCCTTTTTGATTTTCTGACAGTGGAAGAAAATGTGGCCTTTGGTCTTAAACAGCATACCCACATGCTAACAGACGATATCAAACTGCGGGTAAGGGATCTTCTTTCGTCCGTAGGACTTTCTGGGAACGAAAAGGCCTATCCCGCAGAACTTTCTGGGGGAATGAAAAAGCGCGTTGGCCTCGCCCGTGCCCTTGCCCTTGATCCTGAAATCATCCTTTATGATGAACCTACGGCTGGCCTTGATCCCATTATGGCGGCAAACATCAGTCAGCTTATCCTTGATACGAAACGTAAGCGGGGCATCACGTCCATCCTTGTAACCCACGATATGGCGTCCGCCTTCCTCTGCGCGGACCGAATCCTCATGCTCAATCAGGGTAAGATTGTCTTTTCTGGGACGCCCCACGAGGCCCGTCATACGAACCAGCCCCTTGTAAAGGCCTTCATCCGCAGTGACCTATTTGAAGAGAACCCAACAAAGGAGTGAAATCATGAAATCCACAGACGAAGTAAAAGTTGGAGCCGTGACGCTGGGAGGGTTTGTTATCCTGGCGCTGATGCTCACCTTTTTGGGTGTATTCAGTTTTGCGTCCCGGCAGTATAAGCTCAATGTCATCTTTGACAATGTCAATGGTCTCAAAGTCGGCAACGAAGTCCGCTTTGCCGGTGTTCCGATTGGAAAGGTCGATGATATTCTCGTCGATGGGTCCAAAGTCAAGGTTGTCATGAAAATTGACCAGAAACAAAAAGTGCCCCGTAATTCCCAGTTTGGCATTGGCATGGACGGCGTCATGGGAACCAAGTTTGTTACCATTACCCCTCCGGAGATTGCTACAGGTGTCACCTTCCGGGAAGGGGAGACAATCACGGGGCAAACAACGGGAGGCGTTGATAAGCTCATGAGTTCATCGGGCAAGGTTATGGAAAAATTGGAGACGGTTGCTGATGCCTTCAGCAACGTCTTTGGTGATAAAGCTGTCCAGAAGTCCATGCGGGAAGGTTTTGTCCAGACCGGAGAAATCACAAAGAACCTCAATGCCTTTACGAAGGCTTTGGCCCAGATGGCCCAGGATAACCAAGGTGATATCCATGCCATGGTCGGCCAAATGAAGGAAATGACAGTCCACATGAACAGCATCATGACCCAGGCTGACAATAACGGCGAAACGGGCCGCAACGTAGCCCTCATGGCGGCCAATATGAAGGACGTCAGTGAAACCATCAAGGAAACAGCGGCTTCCCTTCAGGGCGTTGTGACCGACCCTAAGGTCCAGGACGATCTTAAGATTACCATCCATAACGCGGCTGAAACAAGCGAAAAAGCAAACCGCGTCATGGGCGTCGTTGCCGATGCCCGCATCCGGACAGATGTCATGTATCGCGACAAGGACAGTAAATGGCGTGCCGATATCGGTGCCGAACTGCCGACAAGCCAAAATGATTTCTTCTACCTCGGTGTGAGCGACGCCGGCGGCGATGATGATTTCAATTTCCATTACAACAAGCGCCTTGGCAAGTTCATTGTGGGCCGTGTTGGCCTCATGGAAGGCGAATTTGGTGTTGGTGCGGATTGGCTCTTGTCGCCCAAATTCCATCTCTTTACGGATTACTATGACTTCAATGACGGTAAGCTCAAGGTAGGCGCTGAGTGGGCCTTTTCCCCAAAACTGTCCCTCATTGGAGAAAACATGGATGTCCTTGATGGGCATAGTGATCTCACCTACTTGGGACTGAGGGCCCGTTTTTAAGGATTTGTGAACAATTGGTGGAACGGGAGTAAAAACCGGCTCACCCCGTTGACTTTCAAAAATATTGCGCATATAATGTGTATTACTGACTAGCCAGTCAGAATTTGAGGAGGGTACGATACGTCATGCATATCCATAAAAAAGCACTGATCGGCGCTGTCTTCTTGAGTGTCCTGTCTCTTGGCACCGCTTTTGCCCAAGAGGCACCTCAATCTGTCAGCCTCGATCTGAATAAGGCCGTTCGCATGGCCCTTGAAAATAACTCTGATGTCAAGATTTCCTCGTCCGAACTGGATGCCGCTAAGGCCGGACTTGACGCGGCTCGGGCAGCTCGTTGGGGAAGCATTGATTTTGCTCATTCCACGGGGCGGAACATGAGGTATAAGACGGCTGCTGGTGCAACGCTCGCTACTGGCCCTGTGGGGACAAACAGCAGCACGAACACTGTGAGCATTTCCGTTCCTATCTACACGGGCGGGAAACTCGAAGGTCAGATAGAAGAAGCCAAGGCCAACCAAAAATATTATGAATATGGCATGAATAGCGCCTACCAGACGACGCGCTACAATGCGGCCAAGGGATATTATGATGTCCTTGAAAGCATCAATACGGTGAACCTCCAGAAAGAAACCGTGGACCGGCTGGCTGAGCATCTGAGGAATACCCAGTCCCAGTTTAATGTAGGTGTTTCCGCAAAAGTCGATGTTCTTCGCAGTCAGGTGGAACTTGTCGATGCCCAGCAGACCCTGACCCAGGCCCAAAATTCCTATGATGTGGCCGTAGCCACCTTGAACAACGTCTTGGGGCTTCCGACGGGGACGCCTCTTTCCCTGAGTGAAGGGCTGGAATATAAACCCAATGACTATACCCTTGATAACTGCCTTTCCTACGCCATGCTGAACCGGCCCGAGATCCATCAGGCCCAGGCTTCCGTTGATATGGCAAAAGCAGAACAAAAGATTGCCAACGCGGCAACCCTGCCGCAGGTGAGCCTCAGCGCCGCTAATGGCTGGGCTGATGACCGTTTCCCTGGTGCCCATAAATATGAGTGGTCCGTTGGGGCTTCTGTGGACTTCAACATCTGGGACTATGGCGTCAATGCTGCTAAGATCCGTCAGGCCAAGGCTAACGTCGTCAAAGCTGAGGAAAGCTATCGCCAGATCAGCGACCAAGTGAATCTTGCTGTCAGAACGTCGTACCTTAGCATGCGGGAAGCAGAAAAACGCATCAAGACAACGGAAGTCGCGGTTGAACAAGCAGAAGAAGATTACCGTATCGCCCAGCTGCGCTACCAGGCCGGTGTGGGAACGAACACGGACGTCCTCGATGCTTCCGTTGCCCTGACGACCGCCAAAAATAACTACATCCAAGCCCTCTATGATTACAACACGTCATGGGCACTGCTTGAACAGTCCATGGGTGTTCCGACGGATGTGGAAGAATAAGATAGGAGTGCTCGGCGCACAAATCGTACCGGTTTGATATGAAGACATGCCCCCATTGTTCTATGGAAACAATGGGGGCATGTTCTTTTGTGTGATGGACGTCTCACCTTAGGAAAGGGCCGGCCCGTCGGACCGCGAATGACTTTTCACCGCACCTTACAGTTTTAGCGTCACTCTCTCATAGCATTACAGCATTCCTAATCCCGTTCAACTAAAATTTATTTTCTTCTTTCCCTTCACTTTGGTATACTATAGTTGTATCTATGGGAAAACGGAACAACCAGCCCCTTTTTCACCTGATTTTCCCAAGGGGAACGGTATCCCGTTCCAGAAAGGCGGATCATGCGGCCAAAATGGAAAAAACGCCTGCCTTTCCTTCTCCTTGTCATACCGGCACTCTATGTAGGGACATTCAAGGTTCTCATGCCAAGGGTGCTTCCCACGGTGCGGCCCATGGTGGAGGAAACAGCGGCTCAGTATATCAACGGAAAACTCCATATTGACCGGATTGAAGTCAGCCCGGACCTGACCTTCCGCATCAAGGACAGTGCAATCTATGACCGAGCGGGTATCCTTGTGGCAAAGATTCCGGAAGTCGCTGTTCGCGTCAATCCATTGAACCTGTTGCTGGGACACGGGACTAGCAGGATGGTGAGCCTTGTTGCCATCAACAATCCAACGGTGTATATGGTCATGGACAGCAGCGATCGCTGGAACGTGGAAAATCTTATTAAAAAGTCTGAGTCGTCCAGTGAGGACTTCCGCGGCTTAGTGACGGTCAATCGAGGCTCGATTCAGCTTTCAACGCCTTATGGCACATGGCATGTCGGTGCATCCGGTTCCATTGACCTTGTCCATAACCCTGTCTATGGTCTTGACATGGATCTTACGACGGAAAAGGGGGAGACACTGCAGCTGATCGGTTCCATTAAAAGTGACGGAACCGGAGAAGTGTCGGCGAGCACTGAAACTTTTTGCGTAACGCCCTACGCGGCCCTTGTGGCGCACTATGCCCCTATAGCGGAGCTTGCAGGAACCCTTTCAAAGCTTTCTGTTACCTGGCGCAACGATGATCAGGAAAGTAAGCTTTCGGGGAGCGTCAAGGCAGATTCCCTATCCTTATCCGTTCATAAGGACAATCTCTTGCTGCCGCTTACGGCTGTAGGAACGGTCCACTTTGATAATAAGGACCTTGCTTTTACAGATTTTACGGTGTCCCTTGATAGGTCATCGGTTACCTTGAATGGGGGACTTGACCTTACTGACGCACAGACGCCTGTTTTTCACCAATTTGCTGTAAAGACGGATGACTTTGACCTTGACGCAATTCCCTTGGACCTTCCTCTTTCAGGCCGTGTTACGGCAAGTGCCTCCCTGGATGGCTCTTTTGACAGCCTTCTTGCCGCGGGAACCGTGGACAGTCCGGCCTTGACCGTGAAAGGATATGAAATAGATAACCTTCACTTGCCCCTTTCGGCTCAGGGAACCCAAGTAAACGTTACGGACGGAACCTTCTATCTTGCTGGCGGCAAAGGGACCTTGACGGCTTCATATGATACGCAGGACCGCACTTTTGCTGCGACGCTTAAAAGCGAGAGTCTTGATTTGGGAGCGGTGGCCCCTGATGTAGGCAGCATTGTCCTTTCCGGCGACCTCTATGCTGAGGGACGCTATGATGATGACCTTTTTGCCCACGTCCTTAGTGATGATCTGTCCCTCACGGTCCATGGGCTCTCCTTTACCCATGTTGATTTGGGCGCTGTGTATGAAAAGGGTCGCTTGACCTTGGACCGCTTTGCGGCAGATTCGGAAAATGGCGGCTCTGTGACAGGCTCGGGCAGTCTTGAAGGCTCAGCCCTTAAGGGAAATTTTTATGTTACGGATCTCCCTGTGGAACCTATCCTTGCCTCCTTCGGAGAAGAAGGAGAGGGTCTTCTTTCTGCTCACATGATGATTGAAGGAACCACGGATGACCCAGAAGGGACGGCAGCCTTTTCCCTCAAGGATGTCTCCGTTAAAGGCTTTATCGCAAAAGAAGCCCACGGTCTTGTCAGCTGGAAGGATCGTGTCGTCCGTCTGACGAAGGTGGAGCTTGATCCGCCGCAAGGCCGTCACGAACTTGATGGCTCCGTTGTCCTTACGGGTGATGATCCCTGGCTTGACCTGACAGTCGTCACCAAGGGCGTACGTCTTGAACCTTTCTCCGATGCCTTTGCCCTGCCTCTTCCTGTTACAGGAAACCTCACCAATACGGTCCACGTGACAGGGACGCTAAAAAATCCTAATATTACGGGTCATGTGCGGGCCTACGATGGCTCGGTCAATAAGTTCCTTGTCGATGAGCTATCTGGTGACTACTCCGTCAATGACGGCGCTATTACGATGAAAAACTTCAAGCTCCAGGCCTTGACATCGACCGCAACCTTTGCAGGGACCATTGCTAAAAATGGAGACCTTGCCCTAGGAATCGACGCCTACGGCATCATGCTCCAGCGTCTGCCTTGGCTTAAGGAAGCAGCCAGTCTCCAAGGCAGCGTGAACTTTAACGGGGCTGTAAGCGGCAACCTTTCCAATCCGCTTTTCACCGGTGTATTGTCTTCAAATTCCGTAATCATCAACGGTGAGGAGTTCACGGGACTTGCCCTATCCATTGATTCCACGGGGGGCAAAATCAACGAACTTGAAGGCTCCTTCCAGCAGAAATCAGGAGGAGACTATTTCCTGTCCGCTCATATTGACCTTTTGAACCATTACTACCAGTGGAAAGCGGAAGTGGAGCGGGGGAACGTGCGGAGTCTCCTTAAAATGGGCGGCTACGACCTTGATATTGATGGGTTTCTTTCCGGTACCATTGCCCTTAATCCGAATGGACGCCGAACGGGCCTTGCCATCAAAGGTAAGGTGGAAGATGGAAAAGTGCAGGGTGTTCCCTTTGATTCCGCTGATTTTGATATTTTTGGTCACCTCGGCGTTTGGCATATCAACCAGCTCCAGGCCTTTGAAAAAGGCGGCGGTCTCTTTGCTGCCCAAGGTGAAGTGGATATGAAGAACCGGACCTTGGACCTTGAAGTCGCGGCAAATGGCATTTCGCCTAAGATCCTTACGGTAAGCCTTGATGATCCGCCGGAAATTGGGGGTGCCCTCAATATGGCCGCACAGGTCAAGGGGCCCTTTGATGATCCAAATGGGAACTTCTCCCTTGAAGTAACGGGCGGCTCTGTAAGCGGAGTAACCTTCGACTCCATTTACGGCATGGCCACACTGCGGGATGGTATGTTTACTTTGAACCAGTTCCTTGTCCAGCGCGGAATCTATAAGCTGTCTGCCTACGGTACCCTGCCCCTTGACCTGTTACGGGCCAAGGAGAATCGCCGTAATCCCGACGCGCAGATGAACCTTGACTTGCACCTTGACAATGCAAATCTTGACATCCTGCCGACGCTTACGAAATATGTCCAGTGGGCAACCGGTCCTATGAAAGGAAACCTCAATGTGAGCGGGACCTTGGAGGACTATACCTTAGATGGTGCGATTCGTCTCGATGACGGCACCATCAAGCTGCGGGGCATGAATAATACCATCGACCACGTGAAGCTAGATACAGAATTTGCAGGAACGAAAGTCAATCTTAAGGAACTGTCTGCCGTCATTGGCGATCATGGCAGCGTCATGGCGTCAGGAAGCTATGAACTTCATGGCGGGGAATCGCCTTATGCCCTTACGGCGGCTATCCGCGATGTCTTCATTGATTCGCGGCAGATTGGAGGCAAGGTCAATGGGGACATTTCCGTTACACAGAAAAATGGGATCCCATTTGTAGCGGGCGCTCTCAATCTGGAGGACCTCTATATCGGACTGACCTCCGTGCCGAGTTTTGGCAGTGGCGGATCGCCTATTGGTCTTGACTTTACAGTTGATCTCGGGGAGAAGATGCACCTTCATACGGCGTCGTTCTATGATATCTGGGGCGGCGGCAAGATCCACCTCGGGGGAACGACAGCAGATCCGGACATTACAGGCGCCATCAATCTGACAAAGGGGACCCTCAATTACCTCAATACCCCCTTTAGGATGGGCCGCAGCATCGTCACTTGGCCGGAGCGAGGAACGTTTACGCCCCACCTTGATATGAAAGCTTTTACGCGTCTTGGCCAGTACATGATCCTTGCCACCATCGAAGGACCGCTGTCCATGGATGGACTGCAGGTCCATCTAAAGAGTGATCCGCCCAAGGATGAAAATACGCTCAAACGCTTCCTGACCTTGAAGACGGATAACGCGGACCTGACCAACAATGATTGGATGGGGCTCATCGACGCTGGTATCCAGCTAAGCTACCTGTCCGATGTGGAAGATGCCATCAAACAGGCCCTGCAGCTGGACGAACTGCGCGTCTACAGTGGGAGTCTCCAGTCCGGCATTGGCTTTAGCGTCGATGCGAAACGGGCAAATGAAGTGATTGGCGATGATCGGCGGCAATACAACTGGCTTGTGGCTAAAAGTTTCGGCGACAAACTTCGTCTTGGCTATACGGCAAGCTTCGATGGGGAAGACTCGAGCATCTTTGCGGAATACTTCCTCAACCGCCGCCTGAACCTCAGCGTATCCGTCGACGAAGAAAACAGGGCCTGGTATGGTGTACAGTATCATACGAGGTTCTAAAGAAAAGCACGGCCCTGATTGACCTAGGTGCGTGGCCCATTGCTCCTTTTCGGCGTAAGGTGGCGGTGGGCTCACGGGCTATGGGGAGCGAGCGCCCTCTTCCAGTCTGGAGCCCGCCCCCTTTGACTGATCGTTTTCCCCTTCTGCCTTTTTCTGAGCTAGGAGCCGCCTAGAAAAAGGCCGGAAAGGGGAATTCTTTTTTGTGAACTTTTTTCTCGAATCCTGCCTTTGACTAGTAATTTTTCTTTCTAAAGGGTATAATTGTAGCGTGTATTTACTGAATCCAACCAGCTAGAAGGATTCTAACCGAAACTTGTAGGGGGTTATGTATGAATAGCAAATTACATTGGCAACAGCTGTCGGCAGCCATTTTTGCATCTTTACTGCTGAGTTCGCCTGCCTATGCAGAGGTTTCCCACAGCCAGGAAGTGACGTTGACCAAAAATGGGGTCCAGACCCAATCGGGAGAAGTCGGAACCATTGAGGTAACGGAAGAAGCAAAAGAAGGAATTGGCACCGGAACTGGAATCACGGATGACTCTCAAAAAGAGAGTGCCAAGACAGAAGAAACCCTGCCTGATAAGCCCATCTATCGTGAAGTGCGCCGCAATGGCATTACCTATATCGAAAAGGTGGGGAAGGAAACCCTCCAAAAAGAAAGCAAGGAGCAAGAAGCCCAGGATGAGCAGCTGGCAGCCCGTATGCAGCAGCAGAAGGAAATCGCCGAAGCCCAAAACCGCAAGGCGCCTGGCCGCAGTTTCCTTACGCCTGATGATGGAGCAGGCATTGTTGACGAATACGATAAGCTTGCCAATTCAGTTAAGGGATATGAGAATCTGACGGTGACGAAAGTAACCTTTGAGGGCAATCAGCATGAAAAGGCGGAAGTCCTTCAAGACAGCCTCAAGATGAGCGCGGGTACGAAGTTTACTGCGGTTCAAATGCAGGACGACATCCGTTCCCTTTATGAAACTGGCTGGTTCTATGATATCGTTCCGACCTTTACCCGCGTTCCCGAAGGCGTCCAGATTGTCTATCATGTCGCTGAAAACCCCATCCTCACGGAACTTGAAGTTGAAGGCAACACGAAGATCTCGAGCCATGACATCATCCGTGCCATGGGACTTAAGGAAGGCGAAGTGGTGAATTCCCGCGACGTCAATGTCGGGGCCCGCAAGGTGGAAAGCCTCTATGCGGAACAAGGCTATATTTTGGCTAAAGTCAGCGATATCCGCATGCTCCCTGATGGCCATCTTATCCTTCAGGTTGCTGAAGGCGTCATTGAAGATTATCGCGTCAAGGGCAACACAAAGACGAAGGATTATGTCATCATCCGTGAAATGCGCATGAAAAAGGGCGATCCCTTCAACGCCAAGCTGGCGCGCCGTTCCATGCAGAAAATCTACAACCTCGGCTTCTTCGAGGATGTCAATATCCGACTGAATCCAGGTCAGATGCCCAATACCGTATCCGTTGAAATCACGGTCGTTGAGCAGAGCACGGGAACTTTCGGCATTGGGGCCGGGTACTCCGATGCAGATGGTTTCTTAGGCATGGTCAGCGTCGGCGATAAGAACTTCCGCGGGACGGGTGACAGTGTCAATGTCCGTTGGGAATTTGGCGGCGATGATGAAACCAATACCAACTTTGAAGTCTCCTACATCAAACCGTGGATTGATGACAAGGAAACTACGGCGGGCTTTACGTTCTATAATATGACGAACGAATATGCCGATTACGATCGTGACGGCGATGAAATTGCCCGTTACTACAAAAAGCGCATCGGCGAAGAAATTTTCTTCAGCCGCGTCACTGACAACGAATTTATCACTAACCAGATTACCTTGAAAAACCGCGACGACAAGTACAAGGGCAAGGTCGATGGCTACGATTCGAACCAGTACTTTGAAGGCGTTGATGAAGGCAGGTATCTTGGTGAAGACGTTGCTGCGGAACGCCGTAAGAAGAACTTCGGTACGACCCGCAGTATCACCTTTGCCCGTATCCTTGATACGCGTGATAACATTTATGATCCCCGCGAAGGCAAGCGTACCATGTATTCTTTTGAATGGGCAAACTTCGGCGGTGACTTCCGCTTTGAAAAATATCAAGCCGATTATCGTTACTACTATCGCATGGGTAAGGACAATGTCTGGGCACTTAATCTCGGTGCCGGCTATGCCAACGGGGATATGTCGCTCAGCCAGCGCTTTACCGTCGGCGGCAGTGAATTCCTGCGTGGCTACCGCGATGACCAGTTCAAGGGCAACAGCATGCTGAAGGGCTCCCTGGAATTCCGTTATCCAATCATCAAGCAGGTTCAGGGTGTCACCTTTACGGATGCTGGCTATGCTTGGAGCAAGGATTATGATGAAACGGATTTTGACCTGTCCGACCTGAAGTACACGGTGGGCTTGGGACTGCGCATCAACTCCCCGCTTGGCCCAATCCGTCTGGACTATGGCTATCGCCTTGACAGTTCTGATCGGGGCGGCCGCTTCCACTTCAGCTTCGGTGGACAATTCTAAGAGAAAAACGAGGAACGAGGGATAGAAATGATTGAATTTGCCAATAAGAAAAACGTGAAAGTGGTGTCCCTTGCGATTGCCGCCATCTTCGTCATCGGTGCTTTCGCCATTGCTGTGCGGGGTGCCGGTCTCACGGGTGGTTCCGGCGGAACAACTGATTCTGCCATTGGCAAAGTAAACTACAACCAACTGGTCCAGGCCGTCCCAGGCATCCAGGATGCTCAGGTGGAAATGCAGAAAGCTGCCCAGGATGCTGAAAGCCAGTACAACGAAAAAAGCAAGGACATGAGCGACGCCGATAAGCAAAAGCTCCACGAAGAGCTGCAAAAAGGCCTCGAGGATAAGCAGAAAGAACTTGTCGACCCCTTGAAGAAAAAAGTTGATGACGCCATTGTCGCCGTCGGCAAGACCAAGGGGCTTACGGTCATCGTCAATGAAGGCGCTGTCGTTTATGGCGGTGTTGATGTGACGGCTGATGTCCAGGCAGAACTCCAGAAACAAGCCAAGAAAAACTAAGGGCTCATGAAGGAGGAGGGACCTATGAGGAAGCTTATCTGCCTCCTAGTGGCGTGCCTTATGGTGACAGCGGGCTGTGCGTCCCTGAAAAACGGCCTCCTTTCGAGGGAAGTACCACGGTTTGCCGTCGTGGACTGGGACCGGCTCGTCAAACAGCATCCCAAGTACAAGGTGTGGCAAAAACAAAAAACGGACCTTGAAACAGCAAAGGCCCTCCGGGAGCGGCAGCTCAAGGACGGTCATCAGCAGCTTGCCATTTTGGGTAAGATGCGCTCCCTTGCAGGAAAGGGCCGAGACCGCTTCCGTTCCGCCCAGTTGGCGGCAAAGGTTGCGGAAAAAGAAGCCCAGGAACAGGATCTTCTCCAGAAAAAGGCGGAAAGCCTTGATGCAGCGGCTGAATCCTATGTCCAAAAGGACCGGGAAGATGTGGAAACCCGCTTCCGTATCCCGCTCTTTAATGTGCGCTTAAAGCTTGGCAGTATCAAGATGAGTGAAGCCTCCCAAAATGCCTTGCTCCAAGAAGAACAGGAGCTTTTGGATAAGCGCCGTGAGGCCATTGAGGCCATCGAGGAAAAGAAAGCGGCGTGGATCAAGGAGCAGATGGCTTCTGATATCAGCGAAAGCCGTGCCCGCATGGATGCCTTCCAACAATCCCTTACGGTGGATCTTGTAAAGGAAGAAACGGGTCTTGACCTGACGAAAAAAGAACAGCAACCTGGACAAAAAGAGCTTGATACGCTCATTGCTTCCATGGATACTCAGATCCAGCGTCAGGACGCGGAGACGCAGAAACTGCGTGAGGAAATCGACAGTGATATCCTCAGCGCCATCAAGAAAATCAATCTTACCAGGAAGTACACCCTGGTTTTTCGGAATCCGCGGGCCAATATATCGGCCGATGACATCACGGACGACGTGGAAAAAGAAGTACAAAATATAGTTGAGTAAGAGGGATCAGAAACATGAAAAAAATTTTGGCAATCGGTATGATCGTTATGGCCATCTTTGCTTTTGGCTGTGGCCGCAATCAGCAGTTTGGCGTTGTAGATATGCAGAAGGTCCAGACGGACAGTGAAGTCTTCAAGAATGCCACAAAGGAACTGCAGGAAAAAGGCAAGGCTATGGAAGACGAACTTACCAAGGAAACAGAGGGTAAGAGCGATGAAGAAGCAAAAAAAATCTATACGGAAAAAAGTGCCAAAATCCGTACCTTCCAGGCTGAGCAGCAAAATAAAGTAAAGAGCAGTTTTGAAGCTGCCGCGGCTCAGGTTGCCAAGGAAAAGAACCTCGGTGCCATTCTCGTGAAGGAAGCTGTTCCGCAAGGCGGCGTCGACGTCACGGAAGACATCATCAAAGCCATGAAATAATGGACATAAAGGGCGAACCGTGTGTTCGCCTTTTTCCCGTATTCCAACGCTCCATTTTTGTCACTCTGGGATAGACAGGTACGCAGGGGAGCGCACTGCCCAGACTGAACAAATCACAAGAAAGGATGTTAGCTATGGAAAAAACGCTGCAGGAACTGGCAGATCTCTTACAGGGTAGTATTATCCAAGGAGATCCTTCCCTGAAGCTTACAGGCGTGAACGGGCTTGAGGAAGCAGGCCCTACGGAAATTTCCTTTGCCGTACCGCCCTATTTGGAACTGGCCGGTAAGAGCCGGGCCGGCGCCATCATGATTCCTGAAGAAGGAGAACTCAAAGGACCCCAGGCCCTGATCCGTGTAAAGAATCCACGGGCGGCTTTTGCCAAACTGCTGATGCTCTTCCGTCCGCCTGAAAGTGTCGAATCAGGTATCAGTCAGTACGCATTTGTCCATCCGACGGCTCGTATTGGAAAAAATGCCGCCATCCTGCCTTTTGCCTATATTGCAGAAGATGCTGAAATTGGGGATAATGCCATCATCTACCCGCACGTTTATATCGGCCGCCATGCAAAAGTGGGCAGCGACTGCACTTTTTATTCGAATGTCACAGTCCGTGAAAACTGTATCATCGGTGACCGGGTCATCCTCCAGGCTGGCTGTGTCATCGGCGGTGATGGCTTTGGCTATATCACGAGCGAAGGAAAGCATACCAAGGTCCTTCAGACAGGGAACGTCGTTGTTGGCGATGATGTCGAAATCGGCTGCAACACCTGTATTGACCGAGCAACCGTTGACAGTACGGTCATCGGCAAGGGCACCAAGATCGATAACCTTGTCCATGTCGGGCATAATGATGTTATCGGAGAAAACTGCATCCTTGTGGCCCACGTCGGTATTTCAGGATCTGTCACGGTAGGCCACAATACGACTTTTGGCGGTCAGGCCGCGACCGCAGGCCACCTCAAGATTGGCAGCAACTGCACCTTTGCCGGGCGAACCGGCATCATCAGTGACGTCCCGGACAATGTTGTCTGGGCTGGCTTCCCGGCGCAGAGCCATGTAGACTGGCTGCGCATGATGGCCAGTCAGCGTAAGCTCGGTGATCTTGTGAAAAAAGTCCGCAAACTGGAAAAACTCGTGGAAACCCTCGAGAAAAAAGACGATAAATAAAGGAGTTTTGGTTTCATGAAAAAGACTGTTGCGACCCTTGCCATTCTGACGCTTGCTTCTGCCATGCCGCTAGCGGCAGAAGCCAAGATTACGCCAAACGGAACGAGCGGCATTATTAATACCCCGAGCGCCTTTGTCCGTTTGCCAGGCCATGTTTCCGTTGGTTACGACATGACAAAGGATGGACAGATCCTTCATGGCAATGTGGCCTTGCCCCTGGGCCTTGAAGTGGCAGGCGCCCGCTTTGATCCGAAAGACAGCGATATCTATAGCACAGTAAGTGCGAAATGGGAGCTTCTGCGCGAAACCCCTGTAACTCCGGCCATTGCCATTGGCGGCGACGACCTGGGGGATGAAAAGGACCGTCGCGGTTATGTTGTCGTCAGTAAGGCCCTGCCGTTTGGGTTTAAGATTCATGGCGGGATTGGTACGGACCAATACAAAAAGGGATTTGGTGCCATTGAAAAGGACATCAAGCTCGGAAGCCAGTCCCTTACCCTTATGGGGGAATATGACGGCAGCCATTTCAACTATGGCGCATCCATTCCCCTTGCTAAATTTACGACGGCTGAAGTTGGCTATCGGACCCATCATCTTTATGGGAGCGTCAACTTTACTTTCTAACTCATGAGAAAGGTCCGCGGCCGCCTTTCGGGCTGATTTGTCCCAAGGCAGCGCCGCATCCTTTCAAGGGCCCTTTGGGCAGCTCATTCCCGCGGGAAGGGGTGCCAAAGAAGGAGACCCTGCCTTAAGGAGGCACTGCTGCAATGCTTGCGTATTCCCTCATGAAACTGATGAGCCGGATTGCCTGCGTGCAGCCAACCTGCTTCAATGATGCCCTGGCCTATGCCTTGGGCCAAATTGGCTGGTTGGCTACACCCAAATGGCGGCGCTATATGGCCAAGGAAAACGTCAAGGAATGTCTTGGCGTGTCTGAGACTGAAGCAGAACGCATCGCCAAGGAGAGCGTTACCCGTTTCGGGCGCATGCTCATCGAAGTCCTGCGCTATCCCCTCATCAATCAAGCCAATTTTAGGAACCTTGTCCACTTCGAAGGCCTGGAACACCTCGAAGAGGCTTATGCCGAAGGCCGCGGCGTCATCATGTGTACGGCCCATTACGGAAATTGGGAAATGCTGGGGGCCAGTATGGCCCTTCTGGGCTATCCCATCCTTTCCATCACCCGCAAACAAAACGATGGTGACGCGGACCGCTTCATCAACGAATACCGGCAGATGGTCGGCCAGCATGTCACCTACAACCATGGAAAGAGCAGCATTCTTTCCATCGGACGTTATCTAAAAGATAAACATCTTGTAGGAATTCTCTACGATCAAGATTCTGCCCATACGGGGGAGCACCTTGAACTGTTTGGGAAACCGGCCCGTGTCCCTGATGGGGCAGCCCAGCTGGCACGGGTCTTCAAAGCTCCCATTGTCCCGCTTTTCATGCATAATCAGCCTGATGGGACGCTTACGGCCGTTATTCATCCCTGTTTTCACGCAGATCCCCAACTGAGCCGAGAAGAAAACAGCCACGTTATCATGGAAAAGCTCATCCGGATTGCCGAAGAGGAAATCCGCCGCGACCCGGCTATGTGGTTCTGGGTCCATGACCGCTGGAAGGATGGAAAGAGACGTTACCGTGACCGCAAGCATTTCAGCACGCCCATGACGGGCAATTGAACATAGAAAGGTGATTCAATATGGACAACAATAAACAGCACACCCTCAAAGCAGATGTCTGCTGTGACGGGATTGGGCTCCACTCCGGCAACCCAGTTGCAATGACGCTGAAGCCGGCTCCTGCGGACACAGGCATTGTCTTTATCCGTACGGATCTTGAGGGTCGGCCCAGTGTGCGAGCCATTGCTTCAAATATTTCGGCAACGACACGAGCCACGACGCTGACTGAAAACGGAGCCAGCGTCACGACCATCGAACACGTCATGGCCGCCCTTGCCATCCTTGCCATTGATAACTGCTACATCGAAATGAACAGCGCCGAACCGCCTGTTGGTGATGGCTCAGCCAAAGGCTTCATGGATCCTATCTTAAGGATGGGCCTTCTTGAACAGGACGCACCGCGTCACGTCTACGCCATTGATCACGCCTTCAGCTGTTATGACGGCGACCGCTATCTTGTGGTCCTGCCTTATGACGGCTTTCGCGTGACCTTTACCTCCATCAATCCCCATCCGCTGCTTGGGACCCAGGTCCTTGATGTGACGGATGCGGGGGATACGCTTTCCCAGGAAATTGCTCCGGCAAGAACCGTAGCCTTTGAAGAGGAAATTGCCCAACTGCGCAAGATGGGCCTTGGCCTTGGCGGCACCGTCGAAAATGTCGTTGTCTTTACTAAGGACGGGGGAACCCTGTCCAAGGTCCGCTTCCCTGACGAGCTTATCCGTCATAAGATCCTTGATGTCATTGGTGACTTGTATCTGTTGGGACCCATATCGGCCCATGTTATCTGTATGAAATCGGGGCACGCCTTCAACGACAGCGTTTCCCGCCAAATCGATGCCTACCGCAAGGCGAATCCGGCCCAGTAATCGCCGCAGCGCCTTAGATTTTGAAAGTAAGGAGTCAAGAAAATGATTACGTTAGACATTCAGGAAATCCAAAAAATCCTTCCCCATCGGTATCCCATGCTCCTCGTTGACCGTGTGGTCGAACTGGAACCGATGAAACGGGCTGTGGGTATCAAGAATATCACCTTCAACGAACCGCAGTTCATGGGCCACTTCCCGGGTAATCCCATCATGCCGGGTGTCCTGCTCATTGAAGCCATGGCACAGGTTGGGGGCGTGACGCTGCTTTATCCGGAAGAAAACCGCGGTAAGATTGCTGTCTTTGGCAAGATCGACAAGGTGCGTTTCCGCCGTCCAATCAAACCGGGTGATCAGCTCGTTACGACGGCAGTCATTACGAAAATCAAAGGCAACATGGGCGTTGCCCACTGCGAAGGCACCGTCGATGGGGAACCAGCCTGCGAAGGGGACTTCTTCTTTGCTCTGGCCGAGAACAAGCAATAAACAAGGGGTGAATCAGTATGAGTGCAGATTCCAGTTTAATTCATGAAACAGCAATCATCGACCCGCATGCACAGATTGGCCCAAACGTAAAGATTGGTCCTTATTCAGTCATTGGACCGGATGTCAAGATTGGGGAAGGGACCATCATTCATCCGCATGTCGTCATTACGGGGCGTACGACCATCGGAAAAGGCTGTGAATTCTTCCAGGGGGCCAGCATTGGGGAAGTGCCCCAGGACCTTAAATATAAAGGGGAAGATACGGCGACCATTATTGGTGACCATGTGACCATCCGCGAATGTGCTTCTGTTCATCGCGCTGTCGGGGAAGGCAATGAAACGCGCATCGGCAACAATGTCCTGATGATGGCCTATACCCATGTTGCCCATAACTGCATTGTCGGCAACAACGTCATCATGAGCAACGTGGCGACCCTGGCCGGTCACGTCATTGTCGAAGACCGCGCCGTCATCGGCGGTCTCACGGCTGTGCACCAGTTCACCAAGATTGGCCGCAACTGCATGTGCGGCGGCATGAGCCGAATCAACCAGGATGTACCGCCTTTTGTCATCGTTGCTGGCAACCCACCCGTCGTGGCAGGCCTTAACAGCGTAGGCATTTCCCGTGCTGGAATTGCCATGCCTGTTCGCCGGGAGCTGAAAAAGGCTTATAAGATTCTTTATAAACGTGGCCTTTCCCTGCCAGATGCTATTGCCACTATGGAACAGGAACTTGACAGCTACGAAGAAGTTGAGCATTTTATGCGCTTTTTACGCAGCGTAGAACGGGGTATTTGCCGTTCATCCGTCTCCCACGGGAGGGAGTGATTCCATGATGGAAAAGACCTTAGGCGTCCTTGCTGGCGTAGGACACTTGCCCGTTGACGTCGTACGCGGCGCCAAACAGGCAGGCTACCGCACCGTCGCTATCGCCCTTGTGCCCGAAACCCATGAAGATCTCCCAAAGGAAGCCGACGTCTTTTATGCAATCAATATCGGCAAAGTTGGGAAAATCTTCAGCACCCTCAAAAATGAAGGGGTCAGCGAAGTCACCATGATTGGCAAGGTAACAAAAGAAATCCTCTATAAAGGAGGCATCCTCATTCCGGACTGGCAGGCTGTAAAGCTCCTTATGTCCCTGCCGGATCGTCATGACGACACCATCATGAATGCCCTTGTGGCAAAACTTGAAGAGATGGGAATCCACGTCATGGACCAGACCCTCTTCCTCAAGCACATCATGCCGGAAGAAGGTGTTCTTAGCCGCCGTAAACCGACGGATAAGGAATGGGAAGACATGAAATATGGTTTCAGGATGGCTAAAAAGATTGGCGGTCTTGATATTGGTCAAACGGTCGTCGTCAAGGACATGGCCATTATGGCCGTGGAAGCCATCGAAGGTACCGATGCCTGCATCAAGCGCGGCGGCAGCCTGGGCAGGGGGGCCATTGTCGCAAAGACGGCCAAACCGGCCCAGGACCATCGCTTTGACGTGCCCGGTGTCGGTGTAAAGACCATGGAATCCATGATTGAATCGGGCTGTGCCGGCATCGTCATGGAAACCGGCCGTACTCTTTTTGTAGAAAGAGAACAGGCCCTTGCCCTTGCCAATGAGCATAACCTCGTTGTCGTTTCCATGAGTGAGGAAACCGCTGGAAGATAAAAGACACTTGGCCTGTGATTGCGCCGTATATCGTAAAGGGTGATGCGTACCCCCATAGCCTCAGATAAACGATTTGAGAGCTATGGGGGTATGTTGTTTCATGACGAGAAGGCATGCGTTGCAGGTTCATCCGAAAGGAACTAAAATATGCCGCCATGCGTCTTTTTAGGAAGAATCCACAAAGGGCGCTGACTGCACTGATTCCATGGAAAAGAGATCCTCGAGAGACCGATTGAGATTGCACTAAAAAAGCTCCTGTATTCCTCAAGGCGTATAGGGACATTTGGCCTATTATGAAGGATTGATTCTTGTTGCATAAAAATTCGCTTAGCTGTATAATAATCCCATGCTTACAGGGAGGTCCTATCATGAAAAAGATTTATAAAAAACTTCTTGCCGCCGGACTGGGTGCCGCACTTGCCCTATCAGTCGCGGCCTGCGGTACCAATAAAGAGACGGCAAAAAACGCGGACGCTAAAAAAGTTCTCAAGATTGCGACAAATGCAACCTATGTGCCTTTTGAATTTAAAGATAAAGGCACGAGTGGCGACGAAAGCGATTATAAAGGCATGGAAATCGATATGATCCGGGAAGTGGCAAAGCGCCTTGGCCGCGAGCCGCAGATGGAAAATATTCCTTTTAACGGTATCATTCCGGCCATCCAATCAAAACAAGTCGACGTTGCCGCTACAGGTATGACCATGACAAAAGAGCGGGCTAAGAAAGTTGCCTTTGCGGCGCCTTTCTACGAATCGAAACTGGCCATTGTTGTTCCCACGGATAGTCCTGTCCAGTCGGCTGCTGATCTTAAGGGCAAGAACGTCGCCGTTATGGTTGGCACAACAGGTGCCAAATACGCCGAAAGCCACGGTATGGTGGCTAAACAGTTTGACTCCAGCGCTAACGCCCTTCTCGAAGTCCAGGTTGGGAATGCGCCAGCTGCCATCGTTGACAAACCGGTGGGTGAATATTTTTCCACCCTTGAAGGTAAAGGCAAGGGAAAAGTCCGCGTCATTCCTATCCCTGATTCTAAATCGGAACTCTTGGGTTTTGTCCTAAATCAAGACGATAAAGAACTCAAGGATGCCATCAATAAAGCCATTGCGGATATGAAAAAAGATGGCACGTATGCAAAACTCTATAAGAAATGGTTCAACCAGAAAGCCCCGAACCTGCCGGAAAGTGCAGAAAAAGCACTGGGACTGTAAAAGATTATCATCATGTATTCCCCTGACCGAATGCAGAAAACTGTATTCGGTCGTTTTTTATGCGAAGGGAGGCGATGAAACTAACGGATAGGTCAACGGGAAGAGGGTGTGTTTCTTGGATAAGGACTGTTAAGCTACAGAAAGGGAAGGGTAAGCTATGATTGCTTTAGTGGTCGAGCTGGATCTTCCAGACTGCAGTTTCAGTTTCCTAGCCTTCATTTAAAGATGCCGTTAGCCCCTAGTAAATGGTATAATCAAGACAGCGGAAGCTTTTTATCGTCTCATCCTGCGGTGGAAAAGATAATAAGGTTGGTGATTTCCGTGAAAACCCATGACTTGACAAAAGGAAATATTTCCCACCAGCTTCTTTCTTATTTACTGCCGCTTATTTTATCCAATTACCTCACCCTGACCTACAATGCTGTCGATAGTGCCATTGTTGGCCGCTATATTGGGGATTTGGCTCTTGCAGCGGTGGGAACGAGCAATCCGCTCATGACGTTTTCACTTCTTTTTATCAATGGCATCTGCCTTGGCGCAAGCATCCTTATTGGTAAGGCCTATGGGGCAAAAGACAAGGAAGCCCTGCGCCGCCAGATAGTGAGCGGCCTTGCCGCAGGAGCCCTGGTGTCCCTTGCTCTTTCAGCCGTGCTGATTATGTTTGCGCGGCCCATCCTGCTTCTTCTTCAAGTCCCAGTGGCTATCTTAACGGAAGCAGCGCTCTACGTGAGGATCATCATGGTGGGGCTCTTTTTCCATTTTTGCTATGGCTATTTTTCAACGGTCCTAAGGGCCATGGGGGACAGTCAAACGACGCTCTTCATTCTCGCTGTAAGTGCGGGGCTCAATGTTCTTGGTGATTATCTTTTTGTTGTTGTTTTTGGCTGGGGCATCGTAGGTGCTGCCGCAAGCACGGTCCTTTGCGAATTGCTCTCATCCTTGTTCTGTTTGCCTTTTCTTGCAAGTTTTATGGGTAAACTTGCGATCAAGCAGCATCTTGCCGTTGAGTGGACCATAGTAAAAAAAATCTTTTCTTTCAGTATGGTGAGCGCCCTGCAGCAGTCTTCCCTGCAGATTGGCAAACTGGGCACCCAAGCGATTGTGAACACGCTTGGTACGACCGTCATTGCCGCCTACAGCGTCAGCAGCCGGTTTGAAGATTATGCCATGGTGCCTTTATCGACGATAGCCTATGCCATGACCACCTTCATTGCCCAGAATATCGGAGCGGGTACGTCCGCACGGGTGCGCAGGAGTATTTTTGCAAGTCTTTCCTTTTCCCTTATCTATGTGTTGGCCTTTGCTGGGGTGATGTATGGCGCAAGTGGACGGATCTTGGGCCTTTTTACACAAGAGCTGGCCATTATCCGATTGGGAGAGGCTTATCTCCTTACCATGAGCTGGATCTATTTGCTGTGCGCCCTGACGAATGTGATGCAGGGATTTTTCAGGGGAATGGGTGAGCTATCCACAACCCTTTACAGCAGTGTTGTTAATATTAGTGTCCGCGTCGCAAGCTGCGCCATTCTTGCATTTTATTTTTCTGTGGGCTTTCTTTCCGTTGCCTATGCCATGCTGATTGGCTGGATTGCCATGACTTGTTATGAGCTGCCTAAGATGATATCTTTTCTTCGCGGAAAGGAAAAGGGGAAAACGTAATGCACCCTTTCCTGTACCATAACGCCCGTAAAGTTCTGGCAAGTGGAGCAGAATAATGAAAGCATAAACATGCGAAAAGATAGGCAAGACGTAAAGTGAGTCCTGCTTTTTGTACTTCTTGCATCCTAAAATGGTAAATGGAATCCAGATATTGCAAGGAATCCGGATAGTGCCTTATACTAGGGGAGACTTACGAAAAAATGACAAGATGATACCTACCCTCTTTCAAGAAAGGAACTGACAATGGATCGACCCATTCCGCAAACTGGAGAATTTTGGCTCCTCAAAAACCAGCACCTTGCTAAGATTGTTGCCTGCCCTGTGGAGATGGTGCAAAACGGCACGCTTTGCTGTGTTTATATGGACTACAACAACCCGAACCGTCTGATGGCAAACGAATTGGAAGCCTTTATGGAAAGCGCCCATAGGCTGTATGAGTCATAAGTTGAAGGACTGGCTGTAAGACCAAGGCACCTATGTTGCTTGATATAAGGAACCCCCTTTGTACTATGCAAGAAGGGTGCATGTAAGAAAAAAGAAAGAATTTTTATTATGCGTTTTTACGTATTCCTTCCACCGGTTCGTGGCTGTTTGAATGGTTTCGCTGCAGGCGTAACGTGTCTGGAGAGAGCTGATTGTGATATCAAGATTGGCATCTTCCGGGAAGGTTTCCTGCTCGGATGCAAGACTGATAACTTTTGCAAAATTGCCTTTCGGGGAACCTTTACCAAGGTAATGCCTTTTTACCCATTTAAGAAATGGTTGGGGTTTATTTTTCCATATGTTACAGCATAGAAAAGAGTTTCCCCCTCTTGACGGCATGGCTCAAACCTCTCGAGTTTCTGTGCTTCGCGGAACTGGTTGTCAAAAATGTAAATGCCTGTCGTGGACATTGCATTTTGCTTCATCCCATAGCTTGAAAGCATTTGTGTTTCTTCATTTGTTCCTGGAGGATAAATGTAGCAGCGAATCCATTCCTGACTTTTTGCTGATCTGCGGCAGGTAATTTTCAGTAAAGTGAAGATCCTTTGCCTCCTGCATTTCTATGACTCCTTTTAAGTATGAGAGTTTATAAGGAGAAAAAGCCCTCCTGTTCCTACTAGTTGGTAGGGGTGGGAGGTTTTTTGTATGGGGATGCACTTTCAAATTTTTTCCCTCACGGTCTCTTTTCATTTACCTTTTTCGAATATGGCCCAGATTGGTCCAGATGCTAGGAAAAACGCGAGAGCGGAAGGGCGACGCCGTACAAAGATTTCTCGGTATTACGTATCTGGGTTGATACGAAAAATAGTGCTGCTTTTTTATTCTTTTACTCCATTTGCTTTTTACAAATTCGGTTCCGATGGGTTCAGATACGAAGCGCTCCCGGCCTCAGCGACGAGGCATACGGTTTGTGTACGTCGAGGAGATTGAGGTCGCGGGCGACAAAGTAGATGGGCCCATATGGGACGAATTTGTAAAAAGCTCCCGCTTTGATGAGCTGGGCGCGGGAGTGACGACACGTGGTTAGGAGGGGGGCGCCCAGGCGTAAGGTATCCCCAATCAGGAACGAAACATGGTACGAATCGTCATGCCTCCATTACTTCCATAGATTTTTCATAGTGTAATGGAGGCACGTCATTGTGGTGAATCAGAGCGATCTTTGATCTGAACAAATCCAGTCCAATTGACTGCCCCCGCATCACCTTTCCCCAGTGCTGCAATAAAATAAATAACGTGAACGGGGCACGGATGATGGAATCAGAGTGGAAAAAAAGATGAGCAGTATTATGCGGTTTATCGTAGGAGAATCGTTTTTCCTATCATCCAAAGATCATGATACGACAGTCCTGGCCTCTAACGTTGAAAGGCGCGCCCCGTTCCGGTGAAAAAAGGGAAAGGACAGAAGATCTTTTGGGCCGCACGCCCTCTTGAGGAGGCAGCAAAAAAGGACGCAAGCGACAAACGTTTACGTCCTTAGGGTTAGAGGTTATTGATGACCCAGGTCAGGATTTTGTTCCCCCATTCCAGGAGGGTCTCGTTTTGTTTCAGCTGGTCCACGATTTCCTTGGTGTTGTTTCCGTTCTGGACTTTTTCAAGGAGCTGCTGGGTCTTTGCCTGCAGTTCATCCTGATGTTCCAATAGGGAGCGGAGGACTTTGCCGGCAACCGGTTTTTCCAAGATTGTCTGCATTTTTTGGGCGGCGTCCTCGACTTTTTTGGCGTCTTCCGGCGTAATTTCCTTGGTCCCCTTCGTCCCCGATGCCTGCGGCAGTTGGTTCAAGATGACTTTGGCTTCTGGGACTTCTTCGGCAATCTTGTTTTTGACGGCTTCATAGAGGGCGGCGTCCGTTCCTGGGGTGGGGGCGTTTTCTTTTTTCGTCATGCCTTCCCCTTTGAGGATCTTGGTGTAGTACCATTTGAGGTTCATGATTTCCTCGAGCTTCCAGCCTTTTTTGTCTTTGCGCAGGCGCAGGACGAGGATGTCATCGCTCTTACTGGCATCATTTTTCATCTTGACATTGACCAGGGCTTCGTCTTTTTGCGTCTTCACGTCCTTGATCTCGGTCAGGGAAAGGTCTCCCAGGTTGACCTTGAGGGCCCGCTCGGGATGGGTCTTTTGGTAGGAGTCAGTCCAGTCACCGGTCAGGATGCCGTTATCGATGACTTCTTTCATGTGCTTGATGAATTCGGGCTTGTCTTCTTCCGTGAATTCGCTGTCTGGATTGAGCTCCCACTCGGCATCGCGGATGGCGTCGGTGCTCTTTGAAAGCAGGCCGTCCATATCAACTTTTTGGTGGACCGTTACGGCGTCATGCTGCTGGACCGCTTTTTGAATCTGTTTGACCGTATACTGCGGCGTCTGGGTGTAGTAGAAGAAGTACCAACTCAAGGCACCAATCAGGACGAGGAGGGCGGCCCCTATTTTTTCATAGCGGTGCCGTTTTTTCTTTCGTTCCTGTTCCTGCGCCTTCGTCAGCGTTTCCTGGATGCTGGGTCTGCCACTGCGGGCCGCTTCGTATTCTTCCATATAGCGGTCATTCATATTTGCCATCGTGTTCACTCACTTTCCTACATTAAAATCACGTTCCTCATTATAGCAGGTTTCTGCCAAAGAAACCGTAAAAATCCATTTTTTTTGTAAAATCTTATCTCTCTTTTTTAAGGCGAGTGGGAAAATTGACAGGACAGGTGATTTGTGAAAAAATGGCCCTAATAAGGTCGGTCAAATACTAATCAGAGGAAGGGTGGCAATTTAGATGGATGGACATACACGACGCGAAAATCTCAGGCAGCGGCTGCAGGGAGCCAAAACGCCGATTTCAGGGGCGGTCCTTGCCGCTGCCTTTCAAGTGAGCCGTCAGGTCATTGTGCAAGATATCGCGCTTCTGCGCGCCCAGGACGTGCCGGTCATTTCGACAAACCGGGGGTATCTCATCTTGGGAGAGGCGTGCCGCGTGCATCGCTTCAAGGTCCGTCACGACCTGTCACGGATGGAAGAGGAACTCAATATCTTCGTTGATGCAGGAGCTACGGTCCGCAACGTGACCATCGATCATCCTGTCTATGGGACGCTGGAAGGAAAACTCAATCTATCGAGTCGGCGGGATGTGCAGCGTTTCATGAAAGCCATCCGGGCCCGTCCGGAAGCTCCCTTGTCCAATATCGCTGGCGGCGTCCATTACCATACCGTGGAAGCTCCCAGTAGGGAGGCCCTCAATGAGATTAAAGAGGCCCTAGAGGCGGCGGGCTTTTTGGTTAAGTAAAGGCTTGCAAAATTTTGTAAAACGTCTATAATGGCATTTTGGTACTTAAAGAAAAAAGGAGATAATTATATGAATATTGGTTGCCGCATCATCAAGGACTTTACGCGTCCGCCAAAGGAACTTGTCCGCCAATTCTATGATCTTGCTACGTCCGATCTGGACGATACGATGAGCCGTTTTGGGGCTGTTGATCACAGCATTACGCCTCTTAAGAAATACACCCGTTCTGTCGTGGGAACGGCCTTTACCATCCGTCTGCCCCATGGGGACAACCTGCTTTTTCGCGCCGCAATCCAGTATACGAAACGGGGCGATGTTGTTGTCATCGATGCTGGTGGGTTCGCAGACCGCGCCGTGGCAGGCGAAGTGACGGCCAAATACTGCAAAGCTCGCGGCGTCAAGGGCCTTATCATCGATGGGGCAACCCGTGACTCGGCGGCCCTTGCTGAAATGGACGATTTTCTCGTCTTTACCAAAGGCGTCAGCCCTAACGGACCATTCTTTAACGGACCGGGGGAAGTCAACGTGCCGATTGTTGTCGGGGGACAGATTGTGTATCCTGGTGATATCGTTGTTGCCGATTCGGACGGGATTGTCTTTATTCGTCCGGACCAGGCCGAACAGGTCCTGGAACAGTCAAAGAAGATTACGGCCCGGGACCAGGCCAACCTACGCCAACTCGAAGAAACGGGATCCTGCAACCAGGATTGGGTCTATGAAAAATTAAAGGCCTTGAATTGTGAGTTTGTAGATATGGCCGATCATTCGGAAAAGTAAAGGCGTCAGCCTAAAGAGCAAACTGATTTGATGCCAAGGCTGCCGAGCGAAAAGGCAGTAGGACCGTATGATCGAAAGATCAATTCGACGCCCTCCCGTAGGGCGGTTTGGCGCCATACACTACGGTCTTTTAAGGCACTTGTTGGCACAAGTTACGCCGGACCCAAACCGTCCCCTGACGGGGAAACGGATCCGAAATGATTCGCTTTCAAACATGTTCTTCGGCTTTTCGCCATCGCTCCAAAGCAGCCTCAGAACTTGGTCGAATCTGCCTCGCTAATCGCTCGCAAGGAAACGTCAACGGCATTCCTCATCTACCACCACAACCGGGAAACTATGTTGATAAATGTTTATGGAAATTTCGTCACAATATGAGTGGCAATATATTTTTTAGCGGGTCCGTCGTACACGAAGACGATTCTTTTCCCTCCGCAGCCGCAATGGATTTATACGGGTGCGGCTGTAAGGGATAAAAGGGGGCGCTCTCTGCTGTTTCACATCAGAAGAACGGCCTTTCCGGCAGAGGAAACTCCGACTGCTCCTATCGTCGCTGCCCTATGAGTAAGCTTTCTGCACGAATTTTTCAGCATAAGAGAAAACGAAAAATTCGGCGACTCACTTAACCACCCTGCGGAATCTCTTGCATCGCTTTTTCTAAGGCACATGGAAGCTTGCGAATCAATCGGCGATGCGCTTACCGTCTTACCAAGGCGGAGCGATGCGTTGCATCAAGTTCTAAAGGAAAAGATTGGACGCAGGTCGTACCAGATGCTGTTGTGATCCCTATATTTCCAAAAGAACAGCTTCTCACAAAAGCTAAATAAAAACCAAAAGCCCAAAATCGAACCGCTGTCTACGTTCGGTTTTGGGCTTTTCTTATGGTTTTTACCTTACAATCTTTCGCCTTACGGCCTTTTGCTTTGGACACGGTGAAAGCCGTTCCGCCTTGCCAAGGCGGGAGTATCCACCAAGCAATCTTGTTTGCAGGACGTGTGATCGAAAAATCAATTTGGCGCCGGACTCACAGTGTTTTTCCTCACGGTCTTCATCAACTTAGCCCTCCGTTTTATGAGCAGAGCAACACTTATTCCTCCCCCACCAGATTACTGAAATACTCGATCTTTCCGCTCAATACTTCATCATAAAAATCCTGTTTAAGGTCGATATATTCAATGGCGGCCTGGATTTCGCTATGCTTTTTGATGAGGATGGCCCGTTTTTTCATGAGCATTTCTTTTCGTTCTGGGATGGTGGACTGGCCTTTCAGGCACAGGGCGAGGTATTCCTTCATTTCCTCGATGGACATGTCGCAGTTTTTGAGGCATGTGAGGCTCTTGATCCAGGAAATGTCCTTGTCGTTAAAGACGCGGCGGTTCCTGGCATCCCGTTTGACGCCGGGAACAAGGCCGATGTTGCAGTAAAATTTTAGGGTTTCATAGGCAAGGCCCGTTTGCTCACAGGCTTCTTTCATGGGGTAAAGTCTTCCTGTGTTGACGACTTTTTCAATATGAAGTTTCTCTTTGATTTCTTTATCCATTGTGTTTCCTCCTTCTAGGGGTATCGGATGCTTTGCGGTATTAATTACCGAAAAAGAAACACATGACGAGCTTCGGTTATTATATATAAAATGCCGCTAAATAGCAAATTGTTTTTCTTTGAAAAAAGTATTGACAGGTAGTTGCTCCCGGATGATACAGTGGGGCCATCGAATGGAAACCATGACAGCCATCCTAATGGAAATGAGGTGTTTTTATGAATTGGAAAATCATTGGCATGACCCTTGGTCTTTTTGGCATCCTAGGTGGGAGCGGTTTTGCAGCAGCTGGGTCCGGCCGCAGTGATGTGGCGGAGAGAAACTACAAAACCGCCATGGCAGAGCAGTCGCTCGGTCTTGAGAAGACCGATCCAGAACTTGAGGCTATGATGAAGGGCTTTATTTATGGAGATATTATGGAACAGGCCCGTCTCACGCGGCGGGAACAGCACCTTGTGACCATAGCAACCCTCACGGCAAGCGGGGCACAAGACTTACTTGAAAAGAATGTCCGCGGCGCCTTGACTGACGGTGTGACGCCCCTTGACGTGCGCGAGGCCATTTACCATCTGGCGCCCTATATTGGCTTTCCTAAGGTGCTGACAGCTATGGAACGCGTAAACCGCGTCTTTAAGGAAGAAGGGGTGAAACTGCCCCTTGAAAACCAGGCCGCAACGACGGATGGAGACCGCCTTGAAAAGGGCCTTGCCTTCCAGGTTGCAACTTATGGCGAGCGCATCGTGACTATGCGCAAAAACACGCCAGCTAACCAAAAACATCTGCAGGATGACCTGTCGGCCTTTTGTTTTGGCGATATTTACACGCGCAGAAGTTTGGATCTTAAGACACGGGAAATGCTCACGGTCGCAGCGATCGGCACCCTTGGCAATGACGAACCGCAGTTTAAATCCCATGTGCGGGGCTATCTTGCGGCAGGAGCTACGGAAGACGAAGTAATCGGCGTGCTCACGGTCCTCAACCCCTATGTCGGTTTCCCGCGGACCCTCAATAACCTGCGGGCTGCAAACGAAGCTTTTCCTAAAAAATAAAGGAGCGAATGAATCAATATGAAAGTTTTACTTGTAAACGGTTCTCCCCATAAAAATGGCTGCACCCATACAGCCCTTGGCCTTGTGGCTGATGTCCTCCACGAAGAGGGAATTGAAACGGAGGAATTTTGGATCGGCATCAAACCCATTGGTGGCTGCATCGCCTGTCATCAGTGTGACAAGCGTCATGACTGCGTTTTTGATGACGCCGTGAATGTATTCCGCAAAAAGGCCTTAGAGGCAGACGGCTTTCTTTTTGGGTCGCCCGTCCACTATGCGGCTCTTGCGGGGAATATGAAGACGTTTCTCGACCGGGCTTTTTATTCTGAGGCACGGGGAAACGGCAACAAAGCATTTTACCTCAAACCGGCCGCAGCCGTCATCAGTGCCCGCAGGGCGGGGACCACGGCGGCCTTTGACGAGATGAACAAGTACTTTGCCATCCAAGAAATGCCCATTGTCTCGAGCCGCTATTGGAACCAGGTCCATGGCACGACGGCGGAAGAAGTCCTTAAGGATAAGGAAGGGGTCTGGACCCTGCACGTATTGGGCCGCAATATGGCCTATCTCCTGAAAGCCATGGAGCTTGCAAAAAAGGCCAATCTTGCCCAGCCCAAAAAAGAGCCGGCCGCCTTCATGAACTTTATCCACGGAGAGGAGGCGTGAGAATGCGAAAGAATTTCCTAAAAAAAGCAGGTCTCCTGTCATTTTGTGCAGCCCTTATCATGAATGTGGGAACGACTTTTGCTGCACCGACGGACGTCGCTGTTGTACAAAAAGCACTGGAAGAGGAAAAGGCGGCGGCCTTTCCTGTCGGCGTCTACAATGCCCGCAATGTGGACCACTTTACGGGGGATAGCTACGTAGCCCCCTTATCAAGCATAGGGCCTAGGGCGGCCGCCGTGACTTTTTATGACGGCGCCCGCACACATTGGCACGTCCACCATGGGTCCTGCCAGATCCTTCTGGGAACGGCAGGGGAGGGCTATTACCAGATCTGGGGTGAAAAGCCGCAGAAACTGCTCCCTGGAAAGAGTGTCACCATCCCCGAAGGCGTCAAGCATTGGCATGGTGCCGCACCTCATCACACCTTTCAGCATGTGGCTGTGATGGAACGGAAGGAAGGGGTGTCGACGGAGTGGTTTGAGGCGGTCGTACATCCTGATATCGAATGAGTTTGACGGTGTACCCGTCAAACGGCTAAGGCGGAAGGCAAAATAATTAGGGCCTTCCTTGGCTAAGGCCACCGGAGGCGGCTGGTGAAAAGACCGTAAGTTCGGCCCCAAACGTCCTTTCGTCGAAGGGTGGGAACGAACTTAATCCGCCCTCAAACATGTTTCTCGGACTTCCGCTTCGCTCCAAAAGCGTCCTTCGAGACTCCGGGCGAATAAGCCTTGCTGTCGCTTGCAAGGATACGTTCGCTTTGCGTCCTCGTCCACCACCAAAACCAGGAAATTTTAATGATATATGCTTGTAAAATTTTCCTGGTTTTGGTCCCTCGCCCCTGAAAACACGTTTCTTGTCATCCCAAGGGAAATAATCCGAAGAGCGATACCCCTGTGCTTCGGACTAGTCACGCCTTTTGGTTCTTTTGCATTCTGGTCTTTTCCCTTACAGCCGCCTTTTATAGGACCAGGCAGCTGCCAAAGTACCGGATCCGCATTTGAGTACATATAGCCGGCGTCCATTATAAACTTAGCAGACATTTGTTATGCGTTTGACAACGCAGATGGGTCGATATGGACCGTAGGCAAAAAAGGTTTCTTCTGCAATCCGAAAATATTCTTAGGAGTGGCCCGCCCGACGACGGCATTTTTTTGGGTGACTTTAAAATGAATTTGTGTTACGTGACTTCTTACGATAGGTCATGTCCCCATTACTATCAAGAAAATCTTTTTTCAGTAATGGGGACACCTAACTCCATCGAATCGGAGCAATTTCTGCTCCAAGTAAAAAAGAAAGGAACCAACCATGTCCAATAACCCCAAACAACCTCTTATCATTGCTGAACAAGGCAGTTTTGCCATCGGCGGATCGACGCTGAAACATGACGGCGTTTTCCGCACGGACCATTTTCTTGAACCAGAAGGACAGATTGCCTATGGGGACCATGCCTATGCCTTTTACCAGGTACCCGTGGACGCGCGTCCCTATCCGCTCATTTTTCAGCACGGCGGCGCTCAGTGCAAACGGACATGGGAAACGACGCCTGATGGCCGCGAAGGCTTTCAGACCCTTTTTTTGCGCAAGGGTTACACGACGGTCCTCATCGACCAGCCCCGCATGGGGGAAGCCGGTCTTGCCTTAAAAGCGGATGACGGGCGCAATCCTTATGCAAAAAATCCTCTGTATGCCGATAAGACGATGTACATGCTTTGTCGCTGCGGCATTTTTGACGGGGATACGCCCGTCCCCTACGAAGATTCGGCCATGGCTGGCGACGCTGAGACGTATAACCAGTTCCAGCGCTCTTGGACGCCGTACGAAGGCGAACTTGATGACGATGTGAGTGCCAATGCCATGGCCGCACTCCTTGAAAAGATGGGCCCGTCCATCCTCGTGACCCATTCCATGGGCGGCACCATTGGCTGGCGCACCCCCTTCCGCACGGATAAGGTCAAGGCCATTATCGCTTTTGAACCGGGTGGATCGCCCTTTATTTTTCCTGAAGGGGAAGTACCGGAACCCGTGCCGACTCTCTACGATCCCGTCAAGGCCCAGGCCATGGGCGTTCCCCTTGAGTCCTTCCTTGCCCTGACGAAGCTTCCCATGGTCCTTTTTTATGGTGACCACATTTCGGATGGCACGACTGATGAAATTGGCCCCGATAAGTGGCGCAGCGAATTCATGATGGCAAAAGAATTTGTGTCCTGCGTCAACCGACACGGCGGGATGGCGGAAATCGTCCATCTGCCCGACCTTGGCATCAAGGGCAATACCCATTTCCTCATGGCCGATAAAAACAATGAAGTCATTGCAGGTCTCATGGCGGACTGGCTTTCTGCCAAGGGCCTTTCCTAAGGAGGTTTTATCATGCAAGTCTTACAGCAGATGCTGATTTTTGTCATCATCATGGTCGTCGGCGCCTGGGCACGGAAAAAGAATATCCTGACGCCGGATAATCAGGGCCAGATTACGCAGCTTGTCCTGCAGGTTGCTTATCCGGCCATCATCCTTTCCGGTGTGACCGGAGATGGGCCCCATATGGAAGGCGGTGCCCTTCTTTATGCTTTTGGTGTCGTCGTTGTCATGCTGGCCCTCTTGATGCTCGCAGCCTTCCTCATTCCGAGGATCCTTCACTATGGCAAGGCGGAAAAAGGCATCGTGAACGTCATGGTCGTCTTTACGAACATCGGCTTCATGGGCGTTCCCATGGTGGATGCTATTTATGGAAAGGAAGCGCTCATTTATATGACGGTTCTTCTCATTCCCTTCAACCTGCTCTTTTTCTCCTATGTCATTGAAACCATCAAGGGCGGTGGTGGCGCCAAGGAACCTTTTCGCTGGAAGAACCTCGTTAATCCGGGCATGATATCCTGCGTCCTTGCCATTGTTATCTATCTGTCCGGCATCAAACTGCCCTATATCCTTACCAGTTCTATCCGTATGGTGGGGAGCATGACGGGCCCTCTTGCCATGATGCTCCTGGGTTCCTTCCTCCTTGATACGGACTGGAAGAGCCTCATCAATCAGAAGATTATTGCTTTTACCATCCTCAAAATGCTTGTTCTCCCCATTGTTGTGACACTTATCTTGAAACAGTTCGTTGATAACACCTACCTACTTGCGGTTTTGATGGCCGCCCTTGCTACGCCGTCGGGCAATGTCATTCCTCTTTTGGCCAATCTCTACAATAAAGAAGGTTATCCTGTTTCAGTCCAAGGTGTTGCGGTAACAACGGCCGCTGCGGTCATCACTATGCCGGTAGTTGCTCTTGTCACCGGACTTGGCTGAGGGCTGTAAAAAAAGAATGGTAAGGATAAAAAAATACTTGACCGGTATTTACTACCGAATAGTAGAATAAAGTCATGAAGAGAAGAACCGATGAAAACCCTATCATCATAAGACCTTAAGGAGGAATAGTCCATGAAACAGAACCTTTTGGCGGCGCTCGTCCTTTCCCTTGCTCTTACGGCCTCTGCAGAAGCTTTCCATAACCCTGTGACGCTTGCGGACCAGGGAAGTTTTACGGCAGGGGGGACGGTTGTGACGGCACCGGGAACGCTCGATAACAGTAAGCCTCTTGATCCTTCCGGTCAGACCCTTCACGGTGATCACGCCTATGTGTTCTATCAAAAGCCTGTGAAGGCCAAAAAGAATGTGATTGTGTTCCTTCATGGGGCCGGTCAGTCCGGCAAGACCTGGGAAACAACGCCTGATGGGCGGGATGGTTTCCAAAATATCTTCCTTGAAAAAGGGTATGCCACCTACGTCGTGGATCAACCCCGCCGCGGCCGAGCTGGTCAGTCAACGACGGGAGGAACCGTATCAAAGACACCCATGGAGCAGCTTTGGTATGATAACTTCCGCATTGGCCTCTATCCGAATTATTATCCCGGTGTCGACGTCAAGTGGGACGAAGCGGCACGGGAAGAGTTTTTCCGCAGCATGACTCCCAACACGGGTGCTTTTGATGAACAGGTCATCAGCGACGCTATGGCAAAGGTCTTTGAAAGAAGCGGCGACGGCGTCCTTGTGACCCACTCCCAGGGAGGCGGTCCTGGCTGGTGGACGGCCATCAAAAGTGATCATGTGAAAGGCATCATTGCCCTTGAACCGGGAAGCGGCTTCATCTTCCCCGAAGGCGAAGTACCCGCTCCTATGGAAACGTCAAGTCCTTTCGGCGCCCTTAAAGGGACGGCCGTGAAGCTTTCGGACTTTGAAAAACTTACGAAGAGACCCATTCTCGTCGTCTACGGCGACAATATCCCGACGGAACGGACGGAGGCATGGAACCTTGATAACTGGCGCGTCCGTCTTGCCATGGCAAAGCTGTGGGTCGACGCGGTCAACCATCACGGCGGCAAGGCAACGCTCCTTCACCTGCCGAAAAAAGGCATCAAGGGCAACACACACTTTCTCATGAGCGATACGAATAATGAAGCCATTGCGGATATCCTGGAAGACTGGATGAAAGCAAATGGGCTTGCTAGATAAGGAGGCATGACAAGCATGCAGAAAGCATTTTCCTTTAAAAATCTCCTGCGCCACGTTTTCGCTGTTGTGACGCTGACGAGCCTCTTTCTTGTGAGTACGGGCTGCAGCAGCCAGGCGGCGCAGACGGAGCCCGTAAAAGAGACAAAGCCGGCCGCAGCCGCAATGGCGGATAAGAGCGGAAAGACCCTCGTCGTCTATTTTTCCGCAACAGGTCACACGAAAAAGGTCGCTGAGACCATTGCCAAAGAAACGGGCGCTGACCTTTTTGAAATCAAACCGGAACAGCCCTACACGCTAAATGATTTGAACTACAATGACAAAAACAGCCGTGTTCAGAAAGAACACAATAATCCGTCCCTGCGCCCGGATTATGTAGGCGACGCAAAGGACTGGGCCAAATACGACCGCGTCTTCATCGGTTTCCCGCATTGGTGGCGTCAGGCACCTCATGTGGTCTACACCTTTGTAGAAAAGCATGACTTTACAGGTAAGACGGTCATTCCTTTTGCCACGAGCATGTCTACACCAATGGGGGACAGCGGTACAAATCTTGAAAAGGCAGCGGGTACGGGCAAATGGCTTGAAGGCCATCGCTTTGAAGGAAACGTGCTCAGCCAGGATGTCATCAGCTGGGTGAAATCCCTGAAATAAACCATGAAAAATTGTCAAAGACCCCGGACTGGAGCCCTTTGGTCCTTTGGTCCGGGGTTTTCCGTGAAAAACAAGGAAACAAGAAAAAAGAAAGGTGACAATCATGAATAGTTTCGTGTTTCAAAATTCTACGAAAGTCTATTTTGGAAACGATAGTGTCTCCACTTATCTGCCGGGCCTGCTCGCTCAATACGGCCCCAAGGTCATGCTGACCTACGGTGGGGGCAGCATCAAGAAAACGGGTATCTATGAAGAAATCATGGGATATCTTAAGACAGCCGGCAAGACCGTTGTCGAATTTTCCGGCATCCGCAGCAACCCGACCTATGCCAAGGTCCTTGAAGGGGCAGCCCTTGCTAAAAAAGAAAAGGTGGACCTCATTCTGGCTGTAGGCGGCGGCAGCGTCATGGACTGCTCCAAAGCCATTTCTCTTGGTGCCGTCTATGATGGGGACCTGTGGGACGCGTATTGGGCCCATGCTGGTAAGATCGAAACAAAACCCATTCCCCTTGGCATTGTCCTTACCGTATCGGGAACGGGGAGTGAAACGAACGGCGGCAGCGTCATTACAAACGAATCCCTCAAAGTAAAGACGGGCCGCGACTATCCGGAACTGAACGCTCAATTTGCCATCTTGAACCCCAAATATACGGAAACAGTGCCGAAATTCCAGTTCATCTCCGGTGCTTTTGACAGCCTCTCCCATATGATGGAAATCTATTTCAGTGAACCCAATGACAATAACGTGTCTGACGTCATGAACGAAGCCCTTATGAGAAGCGCTGTCGATAATATCCGGGCCATCCTTGTGGATCCTCACGACGAAGGAGCCCGCAGCAACCTTGTATGGCTTGCGACTATGGCGGAAAACCGGATCCTCAAACTGGGAAAGAAGACGGACTTCCAGTGCCACATCCTGGAACACAGCCTGGGCGCCTATACCTTCTGCAACCACGGCGCTGGTCTTGCCGTACTGCATCCCGTCTACTACCGTCATATCGTAAAGGATGGGACCAAAAAGTTTGCCCGTTTTGCTGAAAAAGTCTTTGATATCGACCCTAGTGAAGGCGACGAACTGACGCGTGCCCAAAAAGGCATCGAGGCCCTGACCGCTTTTATCAAGGAAATCGGCCTTCCAACGAGACTGCGCGACATGAACATCGACCATGCCGTCCTTGTTGACGTTGCCGCTGGCTGCGTTGCTTCTCCCGGCAGCTTCCGGCAGCTGGGTAAGGAAGAAATCAGAGAAATCTTTGAGGAGGCGTATTAAAGAAAAGCGGCCTATAACTGTGAGGTTAAAGCTAGTAAAAAATATGACCGGCTGAATACCGCAAAAAAGCTGTGCCAAGCGTCAGCTGGAAAAGATGTTGTGGTGCAGCTTGGCTCAGACCGCCCGAGGTGGCTGGCCTAAAGGCCTTAAGGCTGTCTAAAGCCTGCGGATCTTGCTCTAAAAGTCAAAACCATAGGCTTAATCATCGTCCCATAAAGTTGTACGACTAAAGAAAATCGCCCAGATTGACGCAGGACTTCTGCCAGTAGATAAGAAACCCCTAGTGTGCAAAACTGACAGAAATAAAGCGCTTGATCATGAGCGGTTTTCTTTAGCTGCATGACCGATTGGGTGAATCATGAAAAAAGAAGTCTGGTTTAACTGGAGCAGATCGGCGCCATCCATGCGTCGAGTAAAAATAAAGGAGGTTTTTATGCAATCTTCAAAATGGGTATCGTTACTTGTTCTTTCTGCTTTGCTTTCATCGGCCCCGGCTTTTGCCAGAGCTGCTGCACCGACGCTTGCTGCCGAAAAAGCGGCTGCTCGCGTTCAAGCATCCCTTTCCCAAAAAGACCAGACTTTTCAGGCGGGACCCGGAATTGCCGTGACAGAGACGGACGCGGGCCGCGTACAAGGATTCATCAAAAATGGGATCTATTCCTATTATGGCATTCCCTATGCGGAAGCCACGCACCGCTTTGAGGCCGCAAAACCAGTGAAGCCGTGGCGCGGGATCCGTATGGCAACGCAGGTCGGCCCCATTTCACCTCAGGCCCAAGGCAATTTTCCCAATGGGGAGTGGGGAGAACCGGGCCGCAGTTTTACCATGGATAATAACTGCTTGAACCTCAACGTGTGGACACCAAACCTCACGGATGGGAAAAAGCGCCCCGTCATGGTTTGGCTCCATGGCGGCGGTTTTGAAGCCGGTTCTTCCCTGGAGTCACCCGCTTATGACGGCGCCAACCTCAGCCGTCGCGGTGATGTGGTCGTTGTTTCCGTGAATCACCGCTTGAACCTTGCCGGTCATTTCAACCTTGAAAAATATGGCCCCCAGTATAAGGATTCGGCCAACATTGGAATCGTAGACCTTGTGGATGCCCTCAAATGGGTGAAACATAACATTGCCTCCTTTGGCGGCGACCCGCAAAACGTCACCATCTTTGGTGAATCCGGCGGCGGTGCCAAGGTGCTCACCCTCATGACTGCTCCGAGTGCAAAAGGGCTCTTCCAAAAAGGCATCGTGGAAAGCGGCGCCGTCGAGTCCATGGGCCCCTACGTCATGAGCAAAGAGCAGAGTGAAAAAGTGACAGATCTTACTTTGAAAGAGCTGGGCGTGACAAAGGACAATCTCGAACGCCTGCAGACGATTCCTTATGAAACGCTTGCCGCAGCCTCGCGTAAAGCCCTTAAGACCGTGGGCACCGAATATAAGGTCCCTCAGGCCCTCGGGACAGGCTACGGTCTTAGCTGGGAACCTGTCGTCGATGGGGATTTCCTTCCCACCAACCCTGTGACGGAAACAGGCTTTGCCGAAGCGGGCCGCAAGGTGCCGCTGCTCATTGGGACCAACTTGACGGAATGGACAGGGTTTCAGGATATTGTAGACGCTGCGGACCGTCAGTATGACAATAAAAATACCTGGACGGATGCTGAAGTAGAAAAGCGCCTCAAACAGGCCTACGGCGATAAAAAAGACGCCGTCGTGAGCGAATTTCTAAAGGCGTATCCCAATAAGAAAAAGGCCGATGCCCTTTATATCGATACCCTGATCCGCCAGCCAATCTTGAAGATTATGCGCCGTAAGGCCGCACAAGGCGGAGCTCCGGTCTACGCCTATCTTTTCAGTTGGGAATCGCCGCTTATGGTTGGGACGTACATGTCCTATCATACGGCGGAAATCCCCTTTGTCTTCCATAATGTGGACCGCATGCTGAGCCGTACTGGCGGAAGCAAGGAAGCACATATCCTGGAAGACCGCATGAGTGACGCTTGGGTCCATTTTGCCCGCTATGGGACGCCGCAGACGGATGCCCTGCCGAAGTGGGACGCGTATACGAAGGACAGCGGCGCCACCATGATTTTTGACAACAAGATCCGCCTTGCCCGTCACCATGACGAAGCCCTTTTGAAGCTTCTTGATCCGGGTTATACATATTAAGAATAGAGGGTGTGGGGTTGGAGTAAAAAGTGCTCTGATTCTCCACTGCAGCGTGCCTCCATTGCTTAATTCTATACGAATGCAATGGGAGAAAATACGGACGCATAGAAACCTGTGGCTGTGAGAATTTTGTCAGTGGAAGTGAGGGCTCCTCACAATTGGACGGACCCCGCTGAACCGAATTGATAAAAAACAAATGGGAGAAAGACCACCAGGTAAAAGATTATAAAGCAAGCCCAAAACCGAACATAGACGCAGGTTCGGTTTTGGGCTCTTGGTTTTTATTTGGATTTTGTAAGAGGCTGCTTCTTTGAAATGGGAAGATAACGATAGCGCTTAGAACAATCCCCATCTTTTTTTTTTGCCTCTGAGCTCGATACGCGAACTTCCATCTGCCTTAGAAAAAGCGAAACAAGAGATCGTGCAGGGCGGTTAAGTGAGTCGCCGAATTTTTCGTTTTCTCTTATGCTGAAAAATTTGTGCAGAAAGCTTACTCAGAGGGCAGCGACGATAGGAGCATTCGGAGTTTCCTCTGCCGGAAAGGCCGGTCTTCTGGTGTGGAACAGCAGAGAGTGAGCCCTTTTATCCCCTACAGCTGTACCCGTATAAATCCATTGCGGTCGCAGAGATAGGGGAACCGTTTTCGTGTACGACGGGGCCGCTAACATAATTTATTGGCACTCATGTTGTGTGGAAATTTCCATAAGCGTTTATCATTACCATTTTCCGGTTTCGGTGGTGGATGAGGACGCACAGCGACGTTTCATTACGAACGGTAGTGAGGACCATTTGCCCGAAGTTTCGAAGGACGCTTTTGGAGCGAGAACGAAATGTCGCAGGCACATGTTTCCGGGCAAATCTTTTCGAACCCGCTCCCCCGTCAGGGGACGGTTTGGGTTCGCGTCTGCACGGTTTTCCCTTTGCTCGGTAGGTACGGGATTGTGCTTCGGAGAAGACTGCATGAAAGCTGCTTGCTGTTTTTAGCATTACAGACGATGTTTTTTTATCCGGTACAATCTACCGATATAAGGATTTCGTAGGCTTCCAAGAACATCCGATAAATACTTAATTATTCCATTCTAAAAAATTCCAGATATTTTTTAGAAAAACTATTGACAGGTAGCAACTACCGAATAGTAAAGTGGAACCATCAAGGCAATCGGTGCTTTTCAATCCTTTTTATAGGATGCGCATCGGTGTTTTTCCATCGTATCAGGTAAGATAAGGAGTGATTATTTATGAAGGTAAAGAAAATGGCTGCAGCAGCCCTCGTCCTTTCCAGTGTCATGGCCCTTGGGGCCGTGGGGTATGCCGCCCCTGCCGCTGATTCCGTAAAAGATATCAAAAATAACGGCATTACTTTTTAGGGCGGAGCCAATCTTGTGGAGATTCCCTTAAAGGATATCAAGAGCCCTAACAAGAATCCTTTTGGCCTTGTTTATCAAGGGGCGATTACGAAGAATGAAAACGGCAAGGTCAACATCCACCCCGTCCGCTATACCCTCAATGGCAACACCATAGCTGCGAATATCTATACGCCGGCAGGTTACGACAAGACGAGCGGAAAGAAATATCCGGCCATCGTCGTGGCTCATCCAAATGGCGGCGTCAAGGAACAGGTGGCAGGCCTTTATGCCCAGAAACTTGCGGAAGAAGGCTATATCACCATTACAGCCGATGCTTCCTTCCAAGGTGCCAGCGGCGGTACGCCCCATATGCTCGACAATCCTGCCTTCCGCACGGAAGATATCCACGGCATGGTTGACGTGATTGCGTCCTATCCTGGCGTCGATGACAGCCGCATCGGTGCCCTTGGTATCTGCGGCGGCGGTGGCTACACCTTGAAGGCAACCCAGACGGATAAGCGCGTCAAGGCGGTAGCAACGCTTTCCATGTTCAACTTCGGCATCGTTCGCCGCAATGGCTTTTTGAACAGCGGCCGTGACACGATCCAAAAGCGGCTCCTTGAATCGAGTCAGCAGCGCGCCGCCGAAGCAAAGGGTGCGGCCATCAAACGCACCGCGGGCATGGAAACCCAGGATATCCCTGAAGAAGAACTGAAGAAGATGCCGACCCTTTACAGCGAAGGCTACATCTATTATGGGAAGACCCATCGTCATCCTAACTCTACCTTCCAGTACACGGTCCGCAGCAACCTCGACCTCTTTACCTTTGATGAGGCAGACAATATGGACTTGATCAACCAGCCGCTCCTCATGATTGCCGGTGACAAGGCTGATACGCTCTACATGACGCAGGACGCCTTCAAGAAGGCGACGGGCACGAATAACAAGGAACTCTACCTCGTCAAAGGGGCTACCCACATCCAGACCTATTGGGTTCCGAAATACGTCAATGAAATCGAAGGCAAATTGGCTTCCTTCTACAAAGGCAATCTTTAAGGAGTGAAATCTCATGGAACGAGTATGGTTCATTACGGGAGCAAGCCGCGGGTTTGGCCGTGCCTTTACGGAAGAAGCGGTAAAACGGGGCGATAAGGTTATTGCCACCGTGCGCCGCGTTCCCCATGATGACATTTTCAAACATCCTTCCGTCCTCACCGTGGTCATGGACGTGACGAAGACGGACGAAGTGGAAAAGGCCATCAAGGATGGGATGGATCGTTTTGGCCGCATCGATGTCCTCATCAATAACGCAGGCTTTGGCTTCAGCGGGGCTTTTGAAGAAACGACGGACGAAGACCTGCGGAACCTTTTTGAAACGGATTACTTTGGCGTCGTAAACGTTACGCGCCGCGTCATTCCCCTCATGAGAAAGGCGGGGAAGGGCGTCATCCTGAACGTTTCAAGCCAAGGCGGGCTCATGGGCTTTAGCGGGAGCAGCGCGTATTGCGCCGCAAAATTCGCCGTCGTCGGTCTGTCCGATGTCTTGCGGGCAGAGCTTGGCGAATTTGGCATTGCTGTGTCTGCTGTTTGCCCAGGTTCTTTCCGGACCGATTTCAGAAGCAAGCATTCCTTTAGGAATCCTTCTGCAAGGCTTGATGCCTACAAGGACAGCAGCGCCCATAAAGCCGCAAAGTTCCTTGCGGAAAATACCTACACCCAGACAGGCAATCCGCAAAAGGCCGCCCAGTTCCTCCTAGATATGGTGGAAAAGGGGAACCTGCCGCCGCGTATCCTCATTGGTGCTGCCTGCTGCCGGGCTATGAAAGCACGCTATGAGGCGGAACTAAAAGACATTGCGTCTTATGAAGCGGCTGCGTCGAAGACGGATTTTGAAGAATAATTGAATGAAATGAAAAGGCAGTGAGAGCAGTTGCTCTGCTGCCTTTTGCATGAAAAGGAGACGATACCACTATGCAGACTTGGCTTATTACAGGCTGTTCCTCCGGCCTTGGACGGGGCTTTGCGAAAGCCGTCCTTAAAAGTGGGGACCAGGTGATTGTGACGGCGCGCCGCGTCGAAACCTTGAAAGACTTGGTGGATGCCTATCCAGAGCAAGCCCTTGCCCTGTCCCTTGACGTTACGAAGGAAGAAGACATCAAAAATGCCGTAGAAAAAGGCTTGGAGCGCTTTGGCACCATCGACGTCCTCATCAATAACGCCGGCTATGGCTACCGCGCTGCCGTGGAAGAAGGCGTTCCAAAAGAAGTGGACCAGCTCTTCCAGACGAATCTTTTCGGACCCATTGCCCTCATAAAAGCCGTCCTTCCCATCATGCGGAAGAACCATCGCGGCACCATTGCGAACGTTTCGTCCATCGCCGCTTTGGGCGCAGCCTTGGGATCCGGCTACTATGCCGCCACAAAAAGCGCCTTGGAATCCATCTCGGAAGCCCTTTACGGGGAAACGAAGGACTTGGGAATCCATGTCATGATCATTGAACCCGGTGCCTTCCGTACGAATTTTGCCGGCACGTCCCTTAAGGAATCGAGCGTGGAACTGGGGGACTACGAAAAGACGGCCGGTACGCGCCGCATCCGCAACGACCATACTGATGGCACGCAGCAGGGCGATCCTGATGAAGCGGGCCGCGTCCTTGTGGACCTTGTGCACAGCGGGAAGATGCCCCTGCGCCTCCTCCTCGGAAGCGATGCCCAGGCTTACGGCAAATCGCGGCTTACAGCTCGCCTTGATGAATATAAGGCATGGGAAGTAACCAGCAACAGAACAGACTTTAAGGAGTAATCACCATGAGCATTTTATTTATTAACGGCAGTCCTAACAAAAAAGGCAACACGGCACGCCTTGCAGCGGCCCTGCTGGGGAGCCGTGACTATGAAACCCTGAACCTGACGGATTATCGCATCAACGTCTATGGCCAGCGCCTTGCCGGCGATCAATTTGATGAAGTCATGGCAAAGATCAAAGCCGCCGATACCATTGTCATCGGTTCGCCGCTTTATTGGCATAACATCTGCGGCAGCGTGCGCACCCTCTTGGATCGCTTCTACGGCCCCGCTGCAAGCGGCAGCCTGCGTGGCAAGACCCTGTACTTCCTCTTCCAGGGTGCGGCGCCGGAACAATGGATGCTCGACGCAGGCAAATTCACCATGCAGCGCTTTGCTAAGCTCTATGGCCTTTCCTGGGGCGGTATGGCGACGACGGAGGGGGAAGCGCGGGCGCTATTTAAATAAGTCGGAGCAAAGATTGCTCCGATGATAAGAAGGGCGCACCCGCAGAAAGCCGAAGAACATGTTTCCGGGCAAATCTTTTCAGACCCGTTCTCCCGTCAGGGTCGGTTTGGGTCCGCATCCTCCAGCCGCTTCCCAAGGTCTTGAAAGATCAAAGACCCGGTCTTATGCTGTATGATTTCTCGCCATATGGGCCTATTCCGTTTTCTTAAAGTGGGCAGTCACAAGTTCTTTAAAACAATGGACCAATGGATTTGCTGTCTTACGATGAACCAAAAGGGCCGTCATAGAGGGATGATCGAGTTCAAGGGAAATTTTTTTCATAAGGCCTTTTTGCAGTTCCTCATGAACCACAAATTCGGGGAGAAAGGCGACCCCGAGGTTGCTTAAAATACATTGCTTGATGGCTTCCAGACTCCATACATCCATTTCTTGGGAGAGCGCAATGCCTTTTTCGCGTAGGTATTCCCGAAAATAGGTTAAGTAGAGGGCCTGTTTGTCATTGATCAGCAAACATTGCTCTTTTGTTTGTCCCTTCGTCATAAAATCACTGTCTTGCGGGGAAAGAAGCGGGGAAGCAACAAGGACCAGAGGATAAGTGATAAGGGGCGTTGTCTCAAAGGGTGAGGGATAGGCGGCGACATCGTAATGAAGGGCAAGATCAGCTTCCCCATGCCTCATGCTGTCATAAATGGCAAAGCAGTTTTTGACATGGAGGGAGAGCCGAACCTGGGGCGCTTTTTTTCGAAAGCGTTCCAGTACGGGCTGTAAGTGGTAGGTTAGAAGGGATTCGGGAAGGAGCACGGTCAACTGTCCTTCCAGGCGCTGGCTCCCGGCATGGGCGACGAGCTGGTCGGCAGAATGGAGGACCTGATCTACGTAGGGCTTTAGGGAAATCCCAGCAGACGTCAGGCGCTGTTCGTGGCCGCGGCGCTCAAAAAGGGAAACGCCCAGCTCTTTTTCCAGTTGTTTCATTTGGAAGGTAATCGTGGATGGGGCGTAGGACAGGACTTGTGCTGCCTTTTGAAAGCTGCCTGTCTGGATGATGGTTTCAAAAGTGTGTAGCTGTTTGATATCCATAAAAACCTCTTAATTCAAAAATATTAAATTTTATATTTTATAAATTCAGTTTGATTGAATTATCATGATTTTTTATAATACCCTATGAAACATCACGTGACAAGAGGGGGAAACCTGCATGAAATTTGACACTAAAATCAAGATTGTTTTGTGGGAGGGCCTTAAACCTTGGCAAGCACTCAATGTAACCGCTTTTCTCATGAGCGGGATTGCCGGGACGCAGGAAATCATCGGTAAGCCCTACGTCGATGCTGAGGGTCATCAGTACTTGCCCATGTCCCAGCAGCCCATCATGATTCATGGCGCGTCAAAAGAGCAGCTGCAGGAACTGCTTCAAAAAGGTCTGTTTTCAGAGGGCCTTGCCGTATCCATTTATACAGAAGAGTTATTTGAGACCTTTGACGATGAAGCTAACCGGGCTTCGGTTGCGGGGTATCAGGCACAGGAGCTCAATCTTGTTGGTATTGGCCTGCGTGGCAAAAAAAATAAAGTGGACCGGTTGACAAAGGGCCTTCCTCTTCACGAGTGATCTTTGTATAAGGAGTTCGCCCTGTTTTCGTCATAAGGACCTTCCACGAAAAAACCCCACCGTTTCAGGGCCCTTGGCCCCGTAAACGGTGGGGTGCATGTTTTGACAGTTTTTTTGCCCGATGGGAAAGGGTCCGTGTCAAGAAACCGTAACGGGATGGCATGCCTTGTGAAGGGAGGGGACTATCTATGGAGTGCCCTTGGCCTATGCTTTGAAAAAAGGTTGGAACGGGCTTCCTTAAGAACCTTTTCCCAATCATTCCGACTAGAGAAAGAAATAGGGCCCCTCAAGTTCACAGGAGTCCCATAACATGCTGCAGGAGGAGACTGACAAGGGTGATGCCAATCCAGCAGCAGGCACCGAGGAAAATCGGCTTACCGCCTTTCTTGACGAGGTCCACAAGGTTTGTGTTGAGCCCAATGGCAGCCATGGCAAGAACGATGAGAAACTTGCTAAGGGTCTTCATAGGTCCAAAGACAGCTCCCGAAATGCCCAAATGAATGCTTACGGTCGTGACGACAGAAGCAAGGACAAAGTAAAGGATGAACATAGGAAATACGCTTTTGGCGCTTACGGTGCGGCCTTCGCCCGCCCCACAACGGGAACGGTTCCAGGCCAAAAAGAGCGTAATGGGGATGATGGCAAGGGTCCGGGTGAGTTTCACCGTGACGGCCTTATCAAGGGTCTGGGTTCCTAGGTTCCACATGCTGTCCCAGGTTGCGGCCGTTGCCGTTACAGACGACGTGTCGTTGACCGCCGTACCGGCAAAGATGCCGAAAGCTTCGCCGCTCAAGGTATCCATATGGAGCGCCGTTCCAAGGAGAGGAAACAAAATCGCGGCAAGGACGTTAAAGAAGAAAATCGTCGAAATGGCTTGGGCCACTTCATCATCCGTTGCCTCGATGACTGGCGCTGTCGCTGCAATGGCGGACCCGCCGCAGATGGATGAACCGACGCCGATAAGGGTGGCCTTGTTGACGTCAATGTTCATGGCCTTTTGCAGTCCGTAAGCGATGATAAGCGACGTTGCAATGGTGCAGATGATGATAGGAAGGCTCTGCCAGCCTGTTGCGAGGATGACAGAGAGATTCAGGCCAAAACCCAAAAAGACCACAGCCGTCTGCAGGATGTATTTGGATGTAAAGGAAATCCCGCTTTTGACCTTTGTCCGGTCCTTGAGGAACTGGCCGGCGACCATGCCGAGAAGGATGGAGATGATAGGCCCGCCAATGATGGGAAAGGTTTTCCCCAAAAACCAGGACGGCAGGGCAATGACAAGGCAGAGTGCGATGCCTGGAAGTTTCGATGGATTCATGATGATTGCCTCCTCATATTGCGGCAATAAGCGCCGCTCCGATTGAATTCGGTATCATTCTACACAGATTTTATGATAAAATAAAATTATCTTTTATTATTAATCGATAAGAAAACTTTATGGAGGACTCATGTTAGACCACCGAATGGAAACTTTTCTTACGGTCTGCGAGACCATGAACTTCACTAAGGCCGCGGCAAAGCTTCATATTACGCAGCCTGCTGTGTCGCAGCATATCCGCTATTTGGAAGCGGCCTATGACATACCTCTTTTCCACTATAAGGAAAGGAAGCTTATGTTGACGCCTGAAGGGGCCCTCTTATATAAGGCAGGCCTAGCCATGCGAAATGATGATCGGGAGCTCCGTCAACGCCTGCACCATGCTCGCGCGACGTCGCAGCCCATCCATTTTGGCGTGACCAAGACCATCGGCGAATATGTCGTAGCGCCGCCCCTTTCCCGTTTCCTCCGCCGCCATCCTGACGCGGCCATGACCATGAAGATTGCCAATACGGAAGAGCTCATCCGCGGCCTTGAAGAAGGGGATATCCAGTTTGCCCTTGTGGAAGGTTATTTCGATTCCGAGGAATTTGAAGCCCTGCGCTACGATACGGTGGCCTTTGTGCCCGTTACAAGCGCACGGCATGAGTTCCCAAAAGTTCCGGAAAAGCTGGAGGACCTTCTCACAGAGCGTCTCATCCTCCGCGAACCGGGAAGCGGCACCAGACGTCTTTTGGAAAACCAACTCGCCCTCATGGGGCGGCAAATCAGCGACTTTTCGCGGCGCATTGAAATTGGCGGCATGCACGCCATATTGCAGCTTCTCGAAGAAGATATGGGTGTGTCTTTTTTGTACGAATCGGCCGCTGAAGGCCCTATCCGTGAAGGTCGGCTCATGCGCATCGACCTTGTGGACTTTTCCGTCACCCATGACTTCACCTTCATTTGGGAAAAAGGCAGCCTTTTTGGCGAGACTTATCGGGGATGGTGCAGGGAGATGATGGATGAATGAGATCAGCCAATTTGGGCTGACCTCATTCGATGGCTGTGAGTTATGAGTAAAATATAACGGTCTTAAAAAAATGAATAGAGTGCGGTGATGAAAAGGTCAGCATAAAGACCGGAAGGCGCGGACCCAAACCGCCCCCCTAACGGGGGAAGGGGACAAATGATTCGCCCGGAGACGTATTCCATCGTCCTCCCGCTGGCGCTGCAAAGCGGGCTTGGGATTCGGGCGGTCCTCACGTTTGCAAGGAAACGTTGCTGCGCATCTTCATCTACCCCCCAAAAGGGTATGCTTGCCTCATTTTATGAGGCAAGCATACCCTTTCGGTTCCCCGCCTTGGCAAAGGCGGATCGACTCTACGAGTTGAACTCAGAGGAAAAATGTGAACGCAGGTCTACCAGATGCTGTCGTGATCTTTCCATTTCAAAGAACCCGCCTCTTACAAAATCCAAATAAAAACCAAGAGCCCAAAACCGAACCTCTGTCTACGTTCGGTTTTGGGCTCTTGGTTTTTTACCTTACAATATTCTGACTTGGAAACGGCGAAAGCCGTCCCATATTGCCAAGGCGGTAAGTCTATCGCCGATTGATTTGCAAGCCGTAAAATGTACTAAAACGGCGAAGCGAGAAATCGTGCAGAGGACTTATCCAGGGAACGCTCCAATGTAAGACTGCGGAACACAGAGCTCTTTTATCTCTTACATCCGCCTAACGTAGTATCAGGCAGATGCTAAAAGCAGCGGATACGTGTTCGTGTACGACGAAGTTTCGAATAGACTTTCTTAGTAGGGGTGTAACTAGCAAACTTGTTTGTAGGAGTAGGTGGTGGATGAGGAGACCGGTTTGGCGCCCGGTCTCACAGTTTTTCCCTCACGGTTTAGCATCAAAGCGTTTTCGTCTTTCTCGCTTGATGACATGCACCGAAGGCGCGAGACAGCCTTTCCATTCTTTTAGCCAGCGTAAATTTTGCGCTGGCTAAAAATTACTTCTCATGTACCAGCTTTCCCGTCATCTTTTCTACGTCAACCCGCACGCCCTGCACGCGGCCGCGGGTGCGTTCCAAGATGGCGTCCACTTCTTTGACGGTAGGGTAGTACTTGAGGCCAATGAGGCGAGTCATGCGCAGGGTTTCTTTTTCGTCCTCGACAACCTTTGCGCGGCCAAAGACGATGACGCTCTTGACGTAGTACGCCCAGTCGCCATCTTCTTTATAGTCTTCGTCAAAAACAGTAAAGCATACTTTGCCGCTCTTTTTTATGGCGTCAATCTTATGACCTTCTTTGGCACCATGGAAATAGAGGGCATTTTCTTTTTCATCATAGACGTAGTTGATGGGAACGCCATAGGGATAGCCGTCATCACCGATGACAGAAAGGACGCCTCGTCTGCCGTTTTTGAGGACTTCCTTACAGGCATCAAGGGGGAGAGCCTGTTTGAAGCGGCGCATGGATCGAATCACGGGAACCATCTCCTTTTTGGATACTCTTTACCAGTATATCACGGCACTTCCCCTTCTTTCATCCTTTTTTGAAGTGTTCCGCGTCTTTTAGGTGAACCAGATGGTCCCCTTCTTTGATGACACTTGATCCTGTCGGAATGAGGGTCTTGAGACCCCGCCGAATCAGCAGGATGCGCTGGCGGCTTGAAAGGGGAAGCGACTCCAGGGGTATGCCAATGAGGCGCGATCCGGCGGGAACCCGTTCTTCTTCAAGGGCCCATTCGCGGCTTGTAAAGCCGTGGGTTCCCAAAATCAGCGTGTCGCCGGCAGCGAGTCTGACTGCCCCCGTGGGGATGATGCCCTTTCCGTCACGGACAATCATGGCGACGATGAGGTCACCGGGGACATTGAGCTCTGCCAAGGTGCGCCCGTTCCAACCGCTGCGCTCGTCGACATGGACGTGACCAAAGGTGATATCCGTGTCTTCTTCGTAATCGGTAAAGGTCTTTTCTACGTCCGCCGCTGGATCAATCATGGCAAACTTTTTCGCCGCCCAGGGAAGCAGCGTTCCTTGAAAGGTGATGGAAAGGAGAACCATGCAGAAAATGAGGTTAAAGAGGTTCAGTGTCGTTTCCGCACCGGCCAAAATGGCTGATATGGCAAATACAATGGACGCGGCGCCGCGCAGGCCTGCCCAGCTCGTAAGAAGTATTTGGGAAAGTGGAGCTCCAAAGGGCCGCAGGAGAAGCGTCACAACAGCGGGCCGCACAATGAAGGTGAGACATACAGTCAGCACTAGGGCGGGCACAAAGACGCTGGGAAGCGTCACGGGCGTTACGACAAGGCCCAGCAAAAAGAAAATCATGACCTGGGCAACTTGGGTCAAGACATCAAAAAAGTGCACCAGATTCCGCTTTTGTGGCATGGGCGCGTTTCCTAGATGAATCCCGCAAAGATAGGTCCCCAGATAGCCATTGCCGCCAAGTATGGTAGGAACGGCGTAGGATAAAAGCATGACGGAAAGGAGAAATAGGGTTCGGGCCTCGCTGCCATCCAAGGCATTGCGCGAAAGAAGGCGAGCTACGCCAAAGCCGAAGCAAAGGCCTGCGGCGGCGCCGATAATCATCTGTTTTCCCATGAGAAGGGGCAGGGAAAGATCCGACCCCGTCATGAGAGCAATGGCAGCCGCGGTCAGCATGAAGGCCATGGGATCGTTCGATCCTGACTCAATTTCCAAAAGGGAGTCTGTGTGGTATTTGAGGGAAAGACGGCTGCCGCGAAGGATGGAAAAGACCGATGCGGCGTCTGTAGAGGAAATGACGGCCCCAATAAGGAAACTTTCCGCAACCCCCAGGTCTAGGATGAAATGGGCGAGTGCGGCAAGCCCCAAGGCAGAAAGGACAACGCCGACCGTCGATAAAAGGACCGACGCCCTGAGAACGGGGCGTGCCGCTTTGAGGCTTGTCCCAAAGCCTCCATAGAACATGATGATGACAAGGGCACTGCTGCAGATGATGTCAACGGCTTGGTAATCATCGAAGGGAATGTGGAAGAGCCCGTTTTCGCCAAAGAGCATGCCCAAGGCAATGAATAGAAGCAGGGATGGCAGCGGCGTATGGCGCAGGGCCTTGCTGATGAGGAGGGATAAGAGAATTACCGATCCCGTAAGGAGAAGGGAGAGCGTCATGGAAACCGTCCTTTCTTTGACATGATACAAGATAGCCTTATTTTATCATAGGAATATGGAAAAAGTGTGAAGTAAGAGTTCCCATAATTTTTGCTGATTCATCGGCTGGATAAGTAGGAAAATAAGAAAATATTAGCCAGTATAGAATATTGAGAAATTATTGCATAAAGTATTAAATAAAGTAAAAATCGCCATCTAGGATAAATTAATGAGTAAAAACTAAAAAAATAGATGACCTTGACTTTATAAGAATAAAACAAGTTGTTAAGAGAAAGAAGCGTTTATTTTCTGATAATAACATGATGTGATGAAAATATAAAATATATCCGGAATGGATCCGGGGGAAAATGGGAAAGGCCAGGGGAACGCTTCGTATCATCGGGGTGATTGGCCTTTTCTTTACCTTGAAGAGGTTCAAAAGAGGAGGACAAGGTATGAACCGAATCTGCAAAATCATCTGGAGTCTCGTTCAAAATGGCTATGTCGTTGTTTTCGAACTTGCCAAAGGGCGGGGCAAAGTGGCGGCTCAAAAGTTGGTACGCATCCTGACGGCGGCCGTGCTGGGTATGATCCTTGGCGGGGCGGCCTTGCCGGCCTATGTAGCAACGCCAACGATGCTGGTTACGTCGGATCTGACACATCCCATTGCCGGACCTTGCTTCTTGCTTAGCCCAGATGGGCAGCCTGTCCAAATTACGGGAGATGGCAATGCAGAAAAGGCGCCCACCGTTGTCATCATGGGAAGCCTCAACGGCGTCAAGTTAAGGGGCAATCCCTTTGATGGCGCGGAAGTTCCATTGTGGGGCAGGTCAACTATACAGAAAACGCCAATTTAGCCCTGATCTACGGTGCCGCGAACAGGGTCACCAATTCCTATCGCGATGTCAAGGGCAGCGATGAAATTCTAAGACAAGCGCCTGTCCTTGCCCAAGCAGGAAAATGGGATGAATTGTCCCAGCTCCTGCAAAAGCCATTCTCGAAAGCGGCGGCCAGGTTATGGTCATGGGTGGGGCCAATACAGTCGATAAAGGCTATCTGTCGTAGGTCATGGGCGTTGGCAACATTCTCGCGGGGAACACGAATGAACTCAATGACAGCGCCACACAGATGAACTTCGTCGACGGGTTCTATAATACGGTCACAAATGGCTAGCACATCTATGTCCTGGGCAGCAAGAATACGGTGAAAAATGCTGTCGACGGCGACAATACCAAAGTAAATCATCCTCTTCTGCGCGTCACAGCCACAGACACGAGCTACGTCTGGAAACCGACCTTAGCCGCCGTCTTCGTCGGTGGCCCCGATGCCAACGGAAAGATCAACACGCGCCGCATTACCTATGTCGCCGCCGGTTCTGCCGATACGGACGCCGTCAACGTGGCCCAGCTCACAGCCGCTACGGAAATGGCTGGTACGTCCATCAGCCTCAAAGCAGGTGATGGCATCAAACTCGAAAACGATGGCAGCGGCAACTGGACCATCAGCACGAACTATAAGGATTCCGGTTCCGACAAAGTCACCTACGAAGAGAAGAACGACAATACGGCAGTACCGGATGCAGGCGGCACTGAAACGGGTAATACCGATACGGGGAATGCCGATGCGGGCAGCACTGGCACGGATATCAACGATACGGGAAAGGCCGTCGATGCCGGCATACCCGCTGCCATTGAAACGAAACTCACAGCTGACGACAAAGGCGAAACGAAACTTGAAAAAGACGGCAAGCTTGGCATTATAAGAAGCGAAAATATTGCAACGGCCCGACAGCAATGTCAACGTCGCCCTCAAAGGCAACATCAGCGTCAGCAAAGTCAGCATCAAGAACGGCGGACCGACCATTTCCAACCCCGGCATCGATATGAATCACAACAAGATCACGAACGTCACCGATGGGGAAGTGAGCCCGACTTCGAAAGAGGCCATCAACGGCAGTCAGCTCTATGAAGCGACCAAAGAAGTTCGTGACGTCAGCAGCCGCGTCGAACGCCTTGATGACCGCGTCGATAAAGTCGGCGCTCATGCCGCAGCCCTTGCAGCCTTCTATCCCCTTGACTTTGATCGGGGCAACAAACTTGACCTTGCCGTTGGTACCGGCAGCTGCCGCGGCAACACGGCCCTTGCCATCGGTGCCTTCTATCGGCCTGATAACCGCACCTTACTGAGCCTCGGCGGATCGACGGGCGGCGAAAACATGTGGAACTTCGGCGTCTCCGTCAAACTCGGCTGCACCAGTCAGTACGAAGGCGTCAGCAAAGCCCAGCTCATTGCCGAAAACGAAGAACTGAAATGCAACGACACCCTCCTGGACCAAAAGATCCAGGAATTCATGAAGATTGTTGCAGAATTGCAGCAGAAAATGAAATGAAAGAAAAACAAAAAACAGAGCCAGCCGTAGGGTGGCTCTGTTTCTTGTTTGCTGTGGTGTTATGACGCTTTGATGCTGTGGTGCAAAAAACAGAAGGACTGCCACACGAAAAAGAGAAAGCAATAAAAAAAGAGCACCGCTCCGAACGCGTGTCAATTGTTCGGAGCGGTGTTCTCATTACGCACAGTTTCTTTAGGCTCGATGCAGGATGCATCGAACCGTCGCCGTTTGGTCTTTTGCCTTAAAAACGCCTTTGAAATGTTTTTCATCGATAAGAAACGTGGCCTCTACAACACATTTGCCGCATAGCGGCAATCCGCCGCCAGCTAGGACGATTTAGGAAGCAACGTTACGTTTTCCCTTCCGGTCTTTTTCCCATTTGCCTTTTTCGAATATGGCTCCAGATTAGCCCAGATGCTAGGAAAAACGCGAAGCGGGCCGACGACGCCGTACTAGAAGTGGGTTTCTGCTAGGAGGCTCGCCGCATTTGACAACGCGGATGGGTCGATAGGGACCGTAGGCGAGAAAGGTTTCTTCTGTCATCCGAAAAAATTCCTAGGAGCGGCCCGCCCGACGACGGTATTTTTTCGGGCGTCTTAGGAATGAAATTGTGGTACACCACTTCTTACGAATCGTCATGCCTTCCTTATTTTCAAAAGAATCTTTTCTCAAACAAGGAAGGCACGTAACTGCATCGACTCGGAGCGATTTTTGCTCCGAGTAAAAAGTAAGGGGCCCGACGTCTCCAAACGAGCGGGAGCAAGGAGCATTTTTTCGATGGGCCAAAACTGCTAATCGCAAGACATCGTTGAAGCGATTCGGTTGCAGGACTGTATTATCGAAAAACTTGTTCGGCGCCGAGTCACGCAGGGACACGGTTTGGCGCCGGAGTTGGGGCTTTTTAGGGGTTTTTACTCAAAACTCACAACGCAAAACTTACAACCATGATGAATCGGAGCAATTTTTTGCCTCGAGTAAAAAATTAGAGAGACAGTCTTTCCCAAACCAAAAATAACGCAAGCTCACGCTTGCGTTGTTATTCTCACCACGCCCCCGGCGTGGTGAGCGGATCCGGCCCGAACCGATTTGGCCCTTTTTCGCCTTCAATGAAGGAGATACGGATTGCAATATAAATGTTGACGAGGGGAACGATGCTCCAAAGGAGATACCAGCCGGATCTTCCGAGATCATGGGCACGGCGCACAGTGAACATGATTTGGTAGATCGAAACAGCGATGGTCAGGATGGCTCCAAAAAAGATGGGAAGCTCTGCGGGAATCTCCATGAAGATGGCCGCCATGATGTTGAGCACAATGCACAGCCCCGTACGGACCCAATAGCGCTTGCGGTTGAGGCGGCCTTCAATGGTGAGGTCGGCGCGCAGCATTTGCAGATAATCTTCCGCATTTTTGGGCTTCTGGGGGGACTGCGGTGTGGTAAAATGAGGAGAAACGGATTCCTCTTTTGATGTTTCCGTAACCGGCTGCTGTACAGGTGCTTGTTCCTCTGCCGTATGTGCTGTGGCTGCTTCCTGACGGGCGTCCGCGTTCAGCGCTGCTTCTTGGAGCACGGCGGCAGCAATCTTTGCGCCGCACTGGGGGCAGAATTTACTTGTCGGCGTCAGGGGAGCGCCGCACTGAGGACAAAAGTTTGCCATATGGATCCATCCTTTCTTAAAGGGAATTTATCAACAATGTCGCTGCCCTAAATCATAGCTTACAGAGGGAATCTCTGTCAATTCATGAGAAAAATGAGGTGCATTTTGTTTACACTGGAAACAAAAAGGCTCATCTTGAGACCCTTAACAGAAAAGGACGAAATAAATCTCAAACGGACCTTACAGGACGAAAAAGCCATGTACGCCTATGAAGGCGCCTTTACGGACGAAGAAGTAACGGCCTGGCTTACGCGCCAGTTGGCACGGTACGAAAAATGGGGCTTTGGCCTTTATGCCGTCATCCTTAAAGAAACGGGCGCTTTTATCGGTCAGTGCGGCCTCACCTACCAGCCTTGGCGGGGTGGGGAGGTCCTTGAAGTGGGCTACCTCTTTGAGCGGCTCTATTGGCATCATGGGTATGCCACGGAAGCAGCTCGGGCCTTTATGGATTATGCCTTTAATAATCTTGGAGCGGACGAAGTGTCGTCCCTCATCCGCGATACCAACGAAGCCTCCAAGAACGTTGCCCGCCGCAACGGCATGCATCCCGTGGATGAAGATGTGAAGGTGTATAAGAGGCTGAGGATGAGGCATGTGCGGTTTATGTGTTCGGCGCGATTTTTCTCCGAATAATGAGAAGAGAGCGTCAACAAAAGTCCGAGAAACATGGTTGAGGGCGAATTATTTCGGACCCGTTCCCCCGTCAGGGGGCGGTTTGGGTCCGGCGTTACGGTCTTTTAGCATCAAAGCACTTTCCGTCTTTCCCGCTTGACCGCCAGCACCATAGGTGTGAAATAGAAAAAGCTGAAGGCTCGTGATAGCTTGATGGCTTTTCTTGCCTTAGCCTACGGCTTCAACCTTTTTGAAAGAAGTGACATCCATGCTATATGCCTTTTCGGCCTTTTTGGCCTACTTCGTCAAAGGCCTCTGCGGATTTGCCAACACTCTGGTCTTTAGTTCCATTCTAAGTTTCTGGCAGGATAACATCTACATTACGCCCATTGACCTGCCTCTTAGTCTCATATCGAACCTGCTCCTCGTCTTTCATGATCACAAGGCTCTTTCCGTGAAAATCTGGGGCTCCGGGGCTTTTTTCATGATTCTTGGCATCATCCCTGGCACATTCTTTCTCAAGGCGGGTGATCCGGCTCTCATCAAGATTATCCTAGGCTTTCTTACCATGGGCCTTGCTCTTCAAATGCTTCTTAAGAAAAAATCCGCAGGCGGGGCAGGGAGCGCTCTTAGTCATGCGCTCATCGCTATCCTTGCAGGTTTTATCAGCGGCCTATTGGGCATCGGTGCCCTTATCAGCATCTATATGGCCCGTGTGACCAATTCCCTCGAAGCTTTTCGGGGCAATCTGTCGCTCCTTTTTATTATGACGAATCTTTTTCGATTTGCCATCTACATTCGGACGGGAATCCTGACGGCAGAAACTTTCAATATCTCCCTTACCTTGGTTCCTTTCATGCTGGCCGGGCTTTTGGGCGGCACCATGCTTTCATCCCGTCTAGGCGGGACGCTCGTCCGACGCGTCATCATTTTCTTCCTGCTTCTTTCCGGTGTCGCCCTTGTGGTGACAAATCTCCACATATAACTGCTTTTCCAGTGGTTTACCTGCAGCAGGACCCTTGAAAAGACCTGCCTCATTATCGACTAGCACAGAATATGACACCAGGCAGGCTAAAGGCATCATTACCTGTGCCGGCAGGGGAACAAAAATAATCCTTATGGGTGGTCCCCATCAGATTGACCGGCCCTTCCTTGATGAGCGCGTCAATGGCCTGAGCTATGCCTCGGGAAAAATGAAGGAAAGCCCCTCTTTGCTTCCAGATCATCATGCTGGAAAGCGAGCGTGAACGGTCAAAGCTGGCCATGGAAGTGATAAAAAGATTGTGAAGTAAAGGACGCCAGAGGCGGCTGGTTAAGACGGAAAAGGGTGGCTGCGAGTCTGCGGCTCTAGCGGTCAAGCAGTAAGGGGTAAAGTGGAAGGCGCAACGATAAGATGGCCGTCCTTGGCTGATGTCATCTGCGATGGCAGGATAAAAGACCGGGAGACTGTCAAACGAAAAATGGTAAACAATAAAAAGGGAGCACCTCTCCGAACGCGTGTCAATTGTTCGGAGCAGTGCTCTCGTTATCTTTTTTTAGGTCTTTTGCTTTCGAATCTTTCGCTTTGGTAAGGCGGTAAGTCCATCGCCGATTTCCTTTTTACTTTCCATTAAGCGTGGGCCGAGCCTTGTTCCAGAATCAGATCGTTTTGCGCAACCGCGTCAAAGAAGGCTTTGACGACATCGGGATCAAAATAGATCCCGGAAAGGTCACGAATCCTTGTTGGCGTGACAGCGCTCTGCCACTGCCAGTTATGGGTGCAGGGCTTGCAGCGCCGATCATAATAGTCACAGACGGCAATGATGCGGGCCCCCAAGGGAATGTTCACCCCTTTGAGGCGTTTGGGATAACCGCTGCCATCCCAATGTTCATGATGATGGAGGACCATCTTCATGATGTGACCAAAGCCCGGGATATTTTCCATCATACTGGCGCCGGCCAGGCAGTGACGCCGGTACGCAGCCCGTTCTTTGACGTTGAAATAGGGATATTTGGCAAGAATGGTGTTCGGTACGGAAACCATGCCGATGTCGTGAAGGAGTGCTGCGGTTTTGATAGCAGCCACTTCCGACAGGGGAAGCCCCATCTTGATTGCGGTGCAGACAGCGTAGTTGGCAACCTGCTGGCTGTGGAGGAAGAGTCCTTTGTTTTTATGCTCCAGAAGCTTCAAAAAGAAGGATACGAGAGCGCTGGTGTCTTCAGTTGTTGGAAACTCCAAAAATTGGGGTATCGTCAGCATAGTAAAACGACCTTTACATATAAAATAGAAAAATAGGGGAAAAATGCCCCACCTTTTTTTTCTGCCAAAATCCTCTCGGGGCTTATAGTATACTATAAAAATTTGACATTGAAAACACTCTGAAAAAAATTCGTGAAAAATGAATAAAAATACTTGCGTTTCCTTAACTTCCTCATTATAATAAATAAATATACAATTCAGGTCTGTGGTTGAAAGTCGATGCCAGTTGCAGGCAAAACGATCCACGTAAGCAGCGGAATCCGCTGTGAGCACGGTGCAGCTTAGAAGTAAGACCTGCCGCAAAATGCGAGAGGAGCAGTAGTGGGGAGCCAGAACGCTTAGGAGCGAACCTTCCAGCAGGCGAGTGTGGGGGCGAAGACCAGGTCAGCTGAATTGTATATTTATAAATAAGATGAGGGGTTGAGACGGATGAAAAGTTGGGTGAAAAAATTGGCCTTAACAGGCATTCTTGCTGCAGTGGTTGTAACCAGCCTTTCTGGGTGTGGAAATTCCGGCAGTAAGGATGCGGCACAACAAAAGAAGGAACTCATTGTAGGCACGGAGCCTTCCTTTGCTCCTTTTGAATTCCCTGATGGGAAGGATGGGGAAATCACGGGCTTTGACATGGATCTTATCAAGGCCATGGCAAAGAAGATGGGCTATGAAAAAGTGACCATTAAGGGCATGGGCTTTGATGCCCTCTTCCCGGCCATGAATGCCGGCCAGATTGATGTAGCCATGGCAGGTATGTCCATTACGGAAGAGCGAAAAAAACAGTTTCTCTTCACCGATCCCTACTATGAATCCGGTCTCATGACCATTGTTCGTAAGGATAATACGGTTATCCATTCCCTTGCTGATCTGAAAGGTAAACGCATTGGTGTCCAGCTAGGCACTACGGGCGCCCAGGAAGCCGAAAAGATTGAAGGTGCCAAGGTCACGAATTTTGACACGTCGGACCTTGCTTGCCTGGAACTTAAAAACGGCAATGTGGACGCCGTTATCAGTGACCTGCCGGTACTGGAGTATTTCCTTAAAAAGGGCGGCGCTTCCTACGCAAAGACCGTTGGAACCCCGAAAAAGGGTGATTTTTACGGAATCGCGGCACCTAAGGGGAAAAAGGAGCTCATTGATGGACTCAATAAAGCCCTCAAGGAACTGAAGGATTCCGGCGAGTATCAAAAGATCCATGACAAATGGTTTGGCGCAGAAACAAAATAAGATGGGAAAGAAAGGATGAAAACCATGAAAAAAAGTCTGAAGATGATGTGCCTCCTCGCAGCGCTTATTTTGGGTGTGGCTGGCTGCGGCGGCAATGCGGCCAAAGATGACAAAAAGGCAGCCGCGCCCCAAAAGAAGGAACTTGTCGTCGGGACGGCCCCTTCTTTTGCCCCCTTTGAGTTCCCCAGCGAAGAAGCGGATAAACCGACAGGGTTTGATATGGAACTCATAGAAGCCATTGGTAAGAAGATGGGCTATGAAAAAGTGACCATCAAGGGCATGGGCTTTGATGCCTTGATTCCTGCCATGAATGCCGGCAATATTGATGTAATCATTTCCGGTATGTCTATTACGGACGCACGGAAAAAACAGGTCCTTTTTACAGATCCCTATTATGAATCGGGACTGATGGTCATCGTCAAGAAAGACAACAATGAAATCAAGTCCTTTGATGATCTGAAAGGCAAACGCATCGGTGTCCAGCTAGGCACAACGGGCGCCCAGGAAGCTGAAAAGATTGAAGGCGCCAAAGTTACGAATTTTGATACGTCGGATCTTGCCTGCATCGAACTCAAAAATGGCAACGTTGATGCTGTCATCAGTGATCTGCCCGTGCTTCAGTACTTCCTGAAACAGAAAGGGTCCAGCTATGCCAAAGCCGTTGGCACGCCGAAAAAAGGCGACTTTTACGGCATTGCAGCTCCGAAGGACAAGAAAGACCTTGTGGACGGCATGAATAAAGCCCTGAAGGAACTGAAAGACTCCGGTGAATACAAGAAAATCTATACCAAATGGTTTGGTGAAATGAAATAAGTGAGAACGCCCCTGCCGAATAATCGGCAGGGGCGTTCTATGTGTATAGGAGGCTGTCAGGCTGAAAACTTATGGAAGGCAATCAATGAAAAACGTAAAGAACACCGATCTGAACACCTGTCAATCGTTCAGAGCGGTGCGCTCTTCTTATTAAGGCTTGATGCAGAATGAGCAAACCGTTGCCGCAGTTTTTTTGCTTTAGGGCGGCGAAAACCGATTCGCCTCACCAAGGTGATTTCGAAACGCTTCGTCATCTTTTCCCTTTCGTTTTTTTCCTTGACTCTTATCCCCCGGTCATAGACGCCGCAGCCTACGCCTTGCTGTTAGCTTAGGCTGCTTTTTTTAAAATCTCCCATTGTATAAAAATTCATTCAGATGTATAATGTCATATGCTTCTTAAAAATATCAAGTCTATCTGGAGGAACAGCCATGAAAAAACGTACCGTACTTGTTGGAATGTTAGCCGCTTTGACGATGTTTGCTGCTGGCTGCGGCGGTAAGGATGCAGCTAAGGAATCCAAGGTCCTTCGTGCAGGCACGGAACCGACCTTTGCCCCTTTTGAATTCCAGGAAAAGGATTCCAAGGATTTCACGGGCTTTGATATGGATCTGATCCGCGCCATTGGCAAGCAAATGGGCCGTGACGTGGAAATTAAGAATATGGGCTTTGATGCCCTGATTCCAGCCATCAATTCGGGCAATATCGATGTTGTAGCTTCTGGCATGAGCATTACGGAAGAACGTAAAAAAGCCGTGACTTTCTCCGATCCGTATTATACGTCCGGTCTTGCTATCATTGTCAGAAATGATGAAAACAACATCAAGAGCCTGAAGGACCTTGAAGGCAAAACGATTTCCGTCCAGATTGGGACGACGGGGGCCGATAAGGCCGCTTCCGTACCGGGCGCCAAGGTCAAGACCTTCAACACGAATGCGGAAGTCTTCCTTGAACTCAACAATAAGAATGCCGATGCGGTCATCATTGACCGTCCTGTTGGGGCTTACTTCCTGACGAAGGAAGGCAAGGGCCAGGATAAGATTGTCGGTGAAACGATGGATGCTGAACCGTATGGATTTGCCGTCAAGAAGGACAGCAAACTGGCTGGCGAAATCAATAAAGCCCTGGGCGAACTAAAGAAAAACGGCGAATACGATAAGATTTACAAGAAATGGTTCGGCGAAGCGCCAAAAGAAAAATAATGGCAGAGTAAGGATTGGTGGGTATGGATCTAGAAATTATTACGTCGTCCTTTCCCCTGCTTTTGGCAGGGGCGGGCGTAACCATTGAAATTACAGCACTGAGCGTTGGTTTTGGCATGGCCATCGGAATTGTCATTTCCCTCATCCGCATGACGGGTATCCGCCTCCTGCGGATCTTGGGCAATGTATATGTCGATTTCCTACGCGGGACGCCGCTTCTTGTGCAGATCTTCCTTGTTTACTTTGCCTTGCCGGCACTCATCCATCATCAGGTGGATGCCTTTTTTGCTGCGGTCTTTGCGTGCTCCATCAACAGTGGGGCGTATGTTGCGGAAATTTTCCGCGGAGGCATTGAATCCATTGACAGAGGGCAGATGGAAGCGGGCCGCAGTTTGGGCATGAACTGGTGGCAGACCATGCGGTTTGTCATCCTGCCCCAGGCCTTTAAGCGGATCATTCCGCCCCTTGGCAATGAATTCATCGCCATGCTGAAGGATTCGTCCTTGGTCTCCGTCATTGGTTTTGAGGAACTGACCCGCCGCGGCCAGCTCATTATTGCCAGGACCTATGCCTCTTTTGAAATCTGGCTGTCCGTCGCGTTTATCTACCTCATTATGACATTTGCTGTGGCTCGTCTCGTAGGGCTTCTGGAAAGGCGGTATAAGAAAAATGAAAAATGATCTCATCAAGATTACCGGCCTTCGGAAAAGCTATGGCAAGAACGAGGTCCTAAAGGGCATCGACATCAATATCAAGGAAGAGGAAGTGGTCGTTGTCATCGGCCCTTCAGGCGGCGGCAAGAGTACATTCCTGCGCTGCATCAACTATCTGGAAGTGCCTACAGGCGGCGAAATTGTCTTTGATGGCATTCCTCTTAATGGCGAGGCTAACATCAACGAAGTCCGCAAGGAAATCGGCATGGTTTTCCAGCGCTTCAATCTTTTCCCGCATATGACGGTCATGGAAAACTTGATCCTTGCGCCGATGAAGGTGCGCCACGCCTCGCGGGAAGAAGCGATGGAAAAGGCCGAGATGTATCTTAAAAAGGTTGGGCTCCTTGACAAGGCCGCTGCTTATCCTGATTCTCTATCCGGCGGTCAGCAGCAGCGCGTTGCCATTGCCCGTGCACTTTGCATGAACCCCAAAGCCATGCTCTTTGATGAACCGACAAGCGCCCTTGACCCGGAAATGATCAAGGAAGTCTTGGACGTCATGAAAGACCTTGCTGAAGGAGGGATGACCATGGTTGTTGTGACCCATGAAATGGGCTTTGCCCGGGAAGTGGGGGACCGCGTGATTTTCCTTGACCAAGGCGTCATCCAGGAAGAAGCGGATCCACAGGAATTTTTCTCCCATCCAAAAAGCGAAAGGGCGCAGCTCTTTTTGTCAAAAATCCTGTAAGGAAACAAATCCAGCCGGCCAACAATTAAAAAAGGTTTCAGTTATTACTGGGGAAGCCCGATGGAATCGGAGCTTCCTCTTTGTTACATTTTTAGAAAATTTTTCAAGATTTTTAGAGGAATTTCGCTTCATTTGTAGAAATAGGATAATAAGAACGAACAGGAAATATCCTGTGAGTTAGGAGGTAATCATTATGACAGTTAGAGTTCGTGGTAAGAATCTTGAAGTAACGCCTGCATTGAAAGATTATGTGGAAAAAAAGGTTGAAACCATTACGAAGCAGTTCAAGACCGTTGGTGAAATCACGGCCGTCATGAGAATTGAACGCAATAAGCACATTGTGGAAATTACGGTTCCTGCAAGCGGCATCGTTCTCCGCGCCCAGGAAGGCAGCGAAAACATGTATGCTTCCATTGATAACTGTGTGGAAAAGATTGAGCGCCAGATCCATAAATATAAAACCCGTCTCATGAAGCGGAAATACAACAATTTCCGTGATGCCGCGGTTCCGCCGGTTTCTGGTGATGTTGAAGAGGCCTCGGCTGACGGCGAATTCAAGGTCGCTCGCACCAAGACCTATGCGATGCGCCCCATGAATGTGCAGGAAGCCATCATGCAGATGAACATGCTGAACCACGACTTCTTCGTCTTCTTCAATGACGAAACGGAATCCATGGCCGTTGTGTACCGCCGTAAAGCCGGTGACTATGGTCTCATCAATCCGGAACTTGTCTAATCAAAAAACATGCCGCCTTCGGGCGGCATGTTTTTTTTTAGGAGCTGTTTTAACTAGCCCAAAAATCGGGCTGGATTGATGAAGAAGGGGCGCCTCACATCCGCTGCCAAATCTGAGAAATCATAAACTGGATCCACGCTGATGCCCGGTTTAGGGCTCTGGAATTGTATTTGACTTTTATAAGAAGACAATCTTTTTGAAATATAGAAATCACAATAGCGGCAAGATCGTCCCGCTTTCGTGTTTTCCTTTTGTACTCGATGTGCGGCATCAATCCGACTTACCAAGACGATTTGCAATCATTTTGTCATGTTTTTGCCTTCCGGTCTTTTATTCCATTTGCTTTTTACAAATTCCGATCAGATGGTTCCCGTTGCGAAGAGCTCATGTTTTCATCGACGACGTAAGTTACTTGTCTAATGCGGTTGGTTAAAGCCTTCGCGTTTTCTTTCAATTCCTTTTTTTGAATAGGGGACTCAGGCAAATCATGCTTCCTCTAAAGAAAACGAAATAATACCAAGACGGGCTCGCCCAAGGACTCCACTTTTTCGGACGATTTAGGAATGAAAATGCAGTACGCGATTTCTTACGAATCGGCATGCTCCCGTTGCAATCGAACGAATCTTTCTCAAGCAATGGGAGCGCGTCACTGCATCAAATTGGCACGATTTGCACACCGAGTAAAAAGGGGAGGGGGGCTTTGGTGTCGGCTCGACCTTTAGTTTCCCTCACGGTCTTTAAGAACCACAGCATCAAAGCTAGAGCGTTAGTTTTTTTTTACTCGACAGCCGCAGCCTTGCATGCAGGACAGCCATTCGGCCAATAGACAGCTTGAACGCGGCTTTCTATGTACCCACTCGGCGTAATTTGCAGACCCAGCAAAAAAATAAAAAGTTCTCTCTTTTGACACGCTTTTTGCGTGCCTTTCTTTGACTTTCCTATATGCATTTGATAAAATGAAACGATGAATAAATAGGCTATCTATGCGTCCATGAGGAGTGATTTTAGTTGCTGGAACAGCTAATGAAAATGGTCTTTGGTGACCCCAATAAAAAAGAACTGAAGGTGTGCCAAGGCTATGTAGATAAAATCAATGCGCTGGAACCGGAAATTTCTGGTCTTAGTGATGCCCGTTTGCGCGCCAAGACGGATGAGTTTCGTCTGCGCCTGACCAAGGGAGAAACGCTCGATGATCTCCTGCCGGAAGCTTTTGCCGTTGTTCGGGAGGCCGCCAAACGTGTCATGGGTCTGCGTCATTTTGACGTTCAGCTCATGGGCGGCTGCATCCTTCACCGTGGAAAGATTGCGGAAATGCGTACTGGTGAAGGGAAGACCCTTGTGGCAACGCTGCCGGCTTATTTAAATGCCCTTGAAGGCAAGGGCGTCCATGTTGTGACGGTCAATGACTACCTGGCTCGCCGTGACAGTGAGGATATGGGCCGTGTTTACCGTTTCCTGGGACTTTCTGTCGGCCTTATTACTCACGAAATGGATTACCCTGCCCGTAAGGCCGCTTATGCTGCCGATATTACCTATGGAACAAACAATGAATTCGGGTTTGACTACCTCCGTGACAACATGGTCATTTCCCTTGACCAAATGGTGCAGCGTCCCCTGCATTATGCCATCGTCGACGAAGTGGACTCCATCCTTATTGATGAAGCCCGTACTCCCCTTATCATTTCCGGCCCTGGCGCCCAGTCAACGAGCCTTTATCAGGTCATGGCGGATGTGGCGGCCAAACTGAAGGAAGGGGAGGACTATACGGTCGATGAAAAGCAAAAGACCGTTGCCCCGACAGAAACCGGCATTGCCAAGACGGAAAAACTCCTCGGCGTTTCCAATATGTATGACGGGGAAAATGGCGTCGACTATTCCCATCAGCTCATGGCAGCCCTGAAGGCCAAGGCCCTCATGCACCGTGACCGCGATTATGTCGTAAAGGATGGGGAAGTCATCATTGTCGATGAATTTACGGGTCGCCTCATGTTTGGCCGCCGGTACAGCGAAGGGCTGCATCAGGCCATTGAGGCAAAGGAACATGTCAAGGTCGAACGGGAAAGCCAGACACTTGCCACCATCACTTTCCAGAACTACTTCCGTATGTATGATAAGCTCTCTGGCATGACCGGTACGGCCAAGACCGAAGAGCAGGAATTCCAGAAGATCTACGGCCTTGATGTTGTGGTTGTGCCGACAAATAAACCCAATATCCGTATCGACTATCCAGATGTCATCTATAAAACGCGCCGTGCTAAGTACCGCGCCGTGGCAAATGCTATTGAGGAACTTCACAAGAAGGGCCGTCCGGTCCTTGTAGGAACGACGAGCATCCAGCAGTCGGAAGAGTTGTCCGAACTCCTTAAAAAACGCGGCATTGAACATAATGTCCTCAATGCCAAGTTCCATGAAAAAGAAGCTGAAATCGTCGCTGATGCCGGGCAAATGGGGGCTGTTACGATTGCCACCAACATGGCCGGCCGTGGGACGGATATTGTCCTGGGGGATGGGGTCGCTGAACTTGGCGGCCTGCATATCATCGGTACGGAACGCCATGAATCACGCCGCATCGATAACCAGCTCCGCGGACGCTGTGCCCGTCAGGGAGACCCAGGGTCTACGCGTTTTTATCTTTCCCTTGAAGACGACCTGATGCGTCTATTTGGTTCGGATAACATTTCGGGCATCATGGATAAGCTCGGCATGGAAGAAGACGAGCCCATTGAGCATAAGATTGTGACCCGTTCCATTGAGTCGGCCCAGAAGAAGGTCGAAGCGCGCAACTTTGAAATTCGTAAGCAGGTCCTTGAATATGACGATGTCATGAACCAGCAGCGCGAAGTCATTTATGACCAGCGCCGCCAGATCCTTGAAAAAGCAGACCTCAAGGAGACCGTCCTTGACATGGCAAGCCATATTGTTGACCGCTCCATGGATATGTATGCACCAAAAGAGGCTTACAGCGAAGATTGGGATGTCAAGAGCCTCATCAGCTATGCAGAGGAGTTTTATGCGCCGGCCGGTTTCCTGAAGGAAGAAAAACTGCAGGAAATGAGCCGTGATGAACTGGAAACCTTCCTCCACAAGGTCGCGGTTGATTACTACAATGCCCGCGAGGAAAATAACACGGCTCCCATCATGCGCGAATTGGAAAACCTGGTCATGCTGAAGGTTGTTGATTCCCACTGGATGGAACATCTCGATGCCATGGATGCCCTGCGCGAAGGCATTGGGCTGCGCGCCTATGGACAGCGTGATCCGTTGGTTGAATACAAGTTCGAAGCCTATGAAATGTTCGAAGCCATGAAGGAAGCCATCGTCGATGATGTGGTCCGTTATATGTACCGCGTCAACGTCGTTACCCAGCCTGTTGTGGAAGACCATTTGAGCGAAGCCTCGACGAACAACCCGAACGTCGACGGCAGTACAGAAACGCCGAAGGAACCGGTCAGAAATGACAGCACGGTGGGGCGGAACGATCCCTGCCCCTGCGGCAGCGGCAAGAAATACAAGAATTGCTGTGGTAAAAATCAAAACAGCTGACACCGCACAGTCATGAAGAACGGGACCTTGCCATAGGTCCGGAAAAAAGGCCTGCGCCTTTTTTCGTGCGGCGCATGACAGAAAAGGGGATGCCGCCTTGGCGGCAGCCCCTTTCGGACATTGAAGGGAAGAATCCAACATGGGGCCCTGTGGCTCCTCATTCAATAGGAAAGGGATTGAACGAATCGTGTTACTTGAAGAATTAAGACCGCAGATCGGCGAACTCAGAAACCGTCTTGGCGAACTCAAGACGGGCCTTAAAATCGAACCCAAGAAGGAACGCATCCAGGACCTTGATTACCAGATGGCGGCACCGGGCTTTTGGGATGATCCCGATAAGGCCCAGAAAGTCGCCCAGGAAGCCAATAACCTGAAATCAGAAGTGGATACCTTTACGAGCCTTGAAACGAAGGTCGACGACCTCGATACCCTTTGGGAAATGGCCATGGAAGAAAAGGACGACACCCTGGTTTCCGAAATGGAATCGGAACTGGAAGGGGCCAAGCATACCCTTTCGGAACTGGAACTGGGCATGCTGCTCAGTGATGAATACGATGCCAACAATGCCATCATGAACCTTCATGCTGGTGCGGGCGGAACGGAAGCCCAGGATTGGACGGGCATGCTTCTGCGGATGTTCACGCGCTATGCCGAAGGAAAGGGTTTTGAAGTGGAACTGCTCGATGTCCTGCCCGGTGAAGAAGCAGGAACCAAGAGTGCTACCCTTGCCATCAAGGGACATAATGCCTATGGGTTCCTCAAAAGCGAGAAGGGCGTGCACCGTCTTGTCCGTATTTCTCCTTTTGACTCCAATGCCCGCCGCCACACCTCCTTTGCGGCGGTGGACGTTATGCCGGAAATCGATAATACGGTGGAAGTCAACATCAACATGGACGATGTCCGCGTTGACTACTACCGCGCCAGCGGTGCTGGCGGACAGCACGTCAACAAGACGTCTTCGGCTGTCCGTATGACCCATTTGCCGACGGGCATTGTTGTCCAGTGCCAGAACGAACGGTCCCAGCTGCAGAACAAGGAACGCTGCCTGCAGCTGCTGCGTGCCAAACTCTTTGAATACGAAAAGGCCATCCAAGATCAAAAAATCAGCGACCTTGCCGGAGACTATCAGGCCATCGAGTGGGGGAGCCAGATCCGCTCCTATGTTTTCCAGCCCTATACCTTGGTCAAGGATCATCGGACTGGCGCGGAAACCGGCAATATCCAAGCCGTTATGGACGGGGACCTGGATCTTTTTGTGGAAAGCTATCTCCGCAGCCTGAAACATTGATCAGGGGAAAGGGGTAAGCCGTGAAGAAAATCAAACAGCTATTTGTGGTCCTCGTCAGTCTCGGCCTTTTGGCCTCCCTTTGTCTTAACTGGAGCCGGCATCAGGTGGAACAGGCCAATCGGAGTATGGAAACGGTCATGGATTATCAGGCCCTGGTCCGTATGGCGGACAGTGAGGGTCTATCGAGGCAGAGCGTCTTCAAAAAGTTCAAGGACGCCGGCGTCACGACCCTTGCCGTTTCAGACCGCACCATCATGGATATGGCAGGCGAAGGCCTTGTTACTTACTATACGGGCGGCGAGCTCCTGCGTCAAAAGGAAATCGGCGGCCTGAGCCCGAGCTGGCAGGCCATTGTATCCTCACCGGATTTTACCTATCAGGCTGTCTACCTGGCCGATGGAACGAGCCGCCGCACCTTTGATGCCCTCATTGAAACACTGGGCGCCCGTTTTGACAGGGACCGCTTCCAGAAGGTCTCCGATACGCCCCGTGTCTACATGCTCAAGGCTCCGACGGCCCTCAATAAGAATCCTTTCAGCCAGGACCAGCTGGGCATCCAGGAAACGCCCTTGATCCTTGTGCCGGACGAGCTTCTTGCCGCCAAGGAAAATGGCTTTATGGTGGCCATTCGTCCCAATAATTTTGTAAAGACCACCAAGGATGAAGAAAAAGCTCAGCAGCAGCTTGCTGTGTTCTTTAAGGAAATTGATGAAACGGGAGCCGATGTTTCGCTCATCATTGGCAGCGGCCGCAGCATGCTCGGCGAGCCTCGCTATCTCAAAAATGTGGCGAACGCGCTCAAAAAGCGGCATATCACCCTGGGTATGGTCGAAGCCGATGTACAGCTCCAGTTCATCAAGATGGACGGACTTGTACCCCTTTCGGAAGTCATGGACTATGATGCTGCCCGCGTCTATACCATTGCCGAAGACGAGCAGCGCAAGATGAAGGTCTTTGATGCGTTCCGCCGCTGGTCCCTTGCCGATGATGAGCGCAATATCCGCGTCAACTACATCCGTCCTTTTGTTACCGGTCTTAATGGCAACACGGCCCTTGAAACGAACCTTGAATACGTAAGTGATGTGACGCGTGACGTGGCATCCCATGGATATATAAGCGGACGGGCCGGCGTCTTTGCCCCGTACCATTCGTCCCGTCTTTTCTATGTGCCCATGGCTTTTTCTGTCGTGGCCGCTTGGTGCCTTTATTTCCTTCTCCTTGGCATCGTGCCCCAACGCCATTATGGCAAGCTGGTCCTTTTGGGCGGGCTGGTCCTATCTGCTGGTTACTTTACAGGCAGCCACGCACTCTTGTTCCGCCAGGTGACGGCCCTTTTGAGTGCCATCATCTTTCCCGTCCTTTCCATGGCCCGCATGATCACGCTGTGGGACCGCCGTAAAGGAGAAAGGACGATGAAAGGCCTTCTTGCCATGACGACGGTCCAGCTAGGCTATGCCGTGATTCTGTCCCTCATTGGTGCCTCTTTATTGGGGGCAGTCCTTGGAGATACACGTTTTCTCCTTGAAATTGATATCTACCGCGGCGTGAAGGTCACCTTCATGATGCCCGTTCTTCTTACGTTCCTACTCTTTGTCAAACGTCATGGCCTGTGGAACGAAGGGGAACGCCTTACGGCTCCCTTATCAAGGATCCGGGCGTTTCTTAACCGCCCATTTACGCTGTCGACCCTCATTGTTCTCCTTGCCTTTGCCATCGTGGCGTGGGTCTTTATTGGCCGCAGCGGCCATACGGCAGGGGTTCCCGTTCCGGCCTTTGAGGAAAAGCTTCGCTATTTCCTTGAAGAGACCATGTACGCCCGGCCCCGGGAAAAGGAATTTCTCATTGGTCATCCGGCTTTTTACCTGACGGCTTGGTGCGTCTTGCGGAAACTTCCGACTTGGGCCTATGGCCTTTTTGCCGTAGCCGCGACCATTGGACAGGCAAGTCTCGTCCAGACGTTCTGCCATATGCGGACCCCTATTTTCATGAGCTATGTCCGGGCCCTTGATGGTTATGCACTGGGCGTGATCCTAGGCGTTTTGGCCGTTGTTGTGTTTGAAGGACTTTATCGTGCCTATGGGGGTTACAAGAAGGGGAGGGACGCCCGTGGCTAAGGTGCTCATATCCGGATATTACGGATTTTCCAATGCCGGTGACGAAGCCATGCTGACGGCCATTGTGGACAGCCTTAAACGGGAGGCCCCTGATACGGTCATTACGGTCATTAGCGGCCATCCCCGCTCAACCTGTGCCCTCCACGACGTAAAGAGCATCGGACGCTTTGATTTTCCCGCCATCCTGCGGGCCATGGCAGGGACGGACCTGCTCTTATCGGGCGGCGGCAGCCTGCTCCAGAACGTAACGAGCCATTTCAGTCTCTTTTATTATCTTTCCATCATCGCTCTTGGCGTCATTATGAGGAAAAAGGTGATGCTCTTTGCCCAGGGAATCGGTCCGATCAAGGGCTGTTTTTCCCGCTTCCTGACCCGGTTCGTCTGCCGCCACGCCGATTTGATTACGGTCCGTGACGATGGGTCCTTGGATGACCTTTGTGAGATGGGCTTTGAGCGAAAGGATATCCTCGTCACAAGTGATGCTGTCTTTTCCCTTCCTGACGGCAATCGCAAGGTGGGAGAAGTCATCCTGCGAGGCATGGGCATCGATCCTGAACGGCCCGTCATTGGCTTTGCCCTGCGGCACTGGAAGGGAGAGGATCGCTTTATTCCTGAATTTGCCCGCGCGGCCGATGGTCTCAAGGCCGCCTTTGGGGCGCAGATTCTCTTTGTCCCGTTTCAGTTTCCGTCTGACAGGGAAGTTTCCGATGCGGTGCTTGGGCAAATGGAAAATAGCCGCGACGTCTTTATCCTGCCGCGAAAACTTTCCACAAAGGAATATCTTGACCTCATGGCCAGCCTGCGCCTTTTGGTGGGGATGCGGCTCCATGCCCTGGTCTTTGCGGCCCTTGCCGGCGTGCCTTTTATGGCGGTTTCTTATGATCCCAAAGTGGACCGTTTTGTAGATGGGATGAAAGGAACCGTTGTCGATACCATCGATGCCATCACGGCCGGTGAAATCGTTTCCCTTGCCGATTCGATGCCTGCCGATTCAGGAGCCCAGGAAGCTTCGGAACTTGCCGCTCTTAGAAAGGAAGCACGTTCCAATATCCTGCGTGCCCTTGCCCTTATGCATGAATCCAACGAAAAAAGGAGTGGATCCCATTGCTCGTAATGAAACATGCCAGCAAGATCTATCCTGGCGGAGCCGCTGCACTCCAGGACGTGAATGTTCATATCAAGCCAGGTGAGTTTGTCTTTCTCGTCGGTCCCAGCGGGGCCGGCAAATCAACCTTCATCAAGACCATTTCCCGTGAGATTGAACTGTCAAGCGGGCAGATCTTTGTGGACGGCGTCGATGTCATGAAGCTTCGCAATGACGAGATCCCCTACCTGCGGCGTCAGCTGGGTATCGTATTCCAGGACTACCGACTGCTGAATGACCGGACGGCCTTTGAAAATGTGGCCTTTGCCATGCAGGTCATCGAGGCCCCTTCCAAGAAAATCAAGGAACGGGTCATGGAAGTCCTGACCCTTGTTGGTCTTGGCGACCGGGCAAAGAACTATCCCAGTGAAATGAGCGGCGGTGAGCAGCAGCGTGTGGCTATTGCCCGGGCTATTGTCAACGACCCGCTGCTGGTCATTGCCGACGAACCGACGGGAAACCTCGACCCGGAAACCAGTATGGAAATCATGAATATCTTTTCCGAAGTCAATAAGCGGGGCGCGACCATCATCATGGCCACCCATGACAAGACCATGGTGGACTATATGCAAAAGCGGGTCATTGCCATCGAAGATGGTCGCATTGTCCGTGACGATATCAAAGGAGTCTATGGTTATGAGCTTTAGTACAAAATGGTATTATTTGAAGGAAACCTTTACGTCACTAAAACGCAACTCCCTTATGAGTATTGCGTCCGTGACGACGGTTGCCCTTTCCATCCTTGTCCTGGGGCTCTTTTTGACGATGGTTCTCAATGTCAATAACCTTGCCCAATACCTGGAAAATCAGGTCCAGGTGACGGTCTATATGTCGGATGCCGCAACGAGCGTGCAGCGCCGTCAAGTAGAGCAGCAGCTCAAGACGACGCGGGGCGTCATGGAAGTCAAGGGCGTGACAAAGGAAGAAGCCCTGCAGAATTTCAAGAAACGGCTCCGCGAACAGGAAAAGCTCCTTGATGCCTTGGGAGAGGACAACCCCTTCCCTTATTCCTTTGAAGTCCAGGTGGATAAACCGGAACGCATCCAGGAAATCGTGCCCCAAATCGAAAAGATGCCCGGAGTGGAAACGGCTAAATTTGGACAGGAAGTGGTGGAACATCTCTTCCAGTTGACACGTATCCTGCGCCTGGGAGGCATTTTCCTCATCATCATGCTTGCCATTGCCACCCTTTTCATTATTTCCAATACGATCCGCATTACGGTCTTTGCCCGTCGGCGGGAAGTGAGCATCATGAAATATGTGGGGGCCACCAACTGGTTCATCCGCTGGCCTTTCCTGCTGGAAGGGATGTTCATGGGCTTTGTCGGGGCTCTCATTGCCGCTGTGGCCCTTTTCAAGATGTATGACGCTGCCCAGGTGAAAATCTATTCAACCCTGGCCTTCTTTCCCCTCCTGCCAAGCTGGCCCTTTATGGTCTACCTCTGTGCCGGTCTTGTGGCTGTTGGCACCTTTATCGGGGCTGCCGGAAGTGCCATCAGCCTGCGCAAGTTCCTGGATGTTTGATAGGGGGCCTTGTCATGAAAAAAGAAGTTGCCGTCGCAACGGCTCTGATGGCCCTTATGAGCTATATGGGACCCGTTTCGTGGGCAGAATCCATAGAGGATAAAAAAGCAGAGCTCGACGAGATTCAGCGGCAGATGGACACGAACACTTCCCAGCGAAAGGAAAGTGAAGCTCGCATTTCAAACGCCGTGGACCGCCTTGTCAGGGCCCGGCAGGAACTTGCCGAGGCAAAACAGCAGCTTGCCGTTGTCGAAGGCCAGCAGCGCATTCTTGAAGGCAAGATCCGCAGTAATGAACGGGCCCTTGTCATCAAGGAAAAGGAATTTGACAATACGCGGGAAATCTACAAAAAACGGCTTCGCGACATCTATGAGAACGGACAGGTGAACTATCTTGACGTGCTTCTGGGATCGAGTGATTTCCGGGATTTTTCCTCCCGCATGTATCTCTTGCAGCGCATCATTCGCCGTGATACGAACCTCATTGAAACGCTGAATGCGCAAAAGCATGAGCTTGAAGCCAAAAAGGCCGAGCTTGACGCGGAACATGCGGAACTTGATGGGAAGCGCCAGGAAGTGCTTCAGAAAAAGGCCTATGTGGAACAAAAAACAGCTGAGCAGGAGCAGCTCTATCAGGAAGCTCTAGCGGAAAAATCCCGTCTTGATGCAGAGTACGAAGAACTCCAGCGCAACAGCCAGGAAATTACGGCCATGATCCAGCGCATGGAGCAGGAGGGCCGCATGATGGCTTCTGCCCACGGGTCTGGTCAGTTTACCTGGCCTTGTTATGGGGAAATCACGTCTCCTTTTGGCTGGCGCGTCCACCCCATTTGGGGTACGGAAATCTTCCATGCCGGAATCGATATCGGTGCCGACTATGGGCAGCCCATTGTGGCCGCTGATTCCGGTACGGTGATTTATGCTGGCTGGATGGGCGGTTATGGCAATGCGGTGATGATCGATCATGGTGGCGGCCTTGTGACTCTCTACGGACACAACAGTTCCCTTACTGTCGGCGTTGGCGAAAACGTTTCCAAAGGTCAGACCATTGCCCTTGCAGGCAGTACGGGGAATTCGACGGGGCCGCACTGCCACTTTGAAGTGCGTATCCATGGTGAAGTCACGTCCCCGCTCAACTATTTGCCATAAGGAGGGTCTATGGGTAAAAAAAGATTTGGCTGGGCCCACCTGATCGTGGCCGTCTTGGTTTCTTTTTGCGTCTTTATCTTCGGAAGTATCACGGTCCTTGGCCGCTATGTCGGCAATCCCGCGGGATTTCTCGAGTTGATACGGACCCTGCATTTGATTTCCAGCTATTATGTGGGAGACATGGAAGAAAAGAACCTTTATGACGGCGCTATCCGCGGGATGGTGGAGGAACTGGGTGACCCGTATTCATCCTATTTGGATACATCGAATTTTGAAGCCTTGAATGCCATGACTGAAGGCCATTTTGGTGGTGTCGGCATGGTCTTGGGCATGAAGGAATCAAAGGAAATTATCGTTGTTTCTCCCATTGAAGATACACCGGCTTACAAAGCCGGCATCAAGGCAGGGGACATCATCCTTTCCATTGACGGGAAGGACGTGACGGGCGAAAGCCTGAACGAGGTTGTAAAAAAGCTTCGCGGCAAAGATGGGACGCAAGTGACAGTGGGACTGAAGTCTGCCGATGGATCCACCCGCGAAGTGACGCTGACAAGAAGCGAAATCAAGGTCAAGAGCGTCTACGGACGCATGGAAGAAGGCGGCATCGGCTATATCCGGATCACGAATTTCAACGAGGAAACGGACCGCGATTTTGCCGCCACACTGGGAAAGTTGCAGGGGGAGGGCATGAAAGCGTTGGTCCTTGATCTGCGGGACAATCCAGGGGGCCTTCTCCAAAGTGGCGTCAATGTCGCAAAGCACCTTGTTCCCAAAGGCCCCATTGTTTCCATGACGGATAAATCGGGGGCGACTGAAACCTTCTCCTCAGAGCTTGAAAAGGTGCCTTTCCCCATTGCCGTATTGGTGAACCATGGAACGGCAAGCGCGGCGGAAATTGTTTCCGGTGCTATCCAGGATACGGGATCAGGCAAACTTTTTGGGACCAAGACCTTTGGCAAGGGTGTGGTCCAGAATGTCTTCATGTTAAGCCAGAAAACTGCTGTCAAGCTTACCATTGCAAAGTACTATACGCCCAGTGGGCGCAGCATCGATAAGGTCGGCATCGAACCTGATGAAACCGTGGAAGCAATAGGAGCTGCCGGCACCAATCAGCTGGAAGCCGCTGAGGCCTATTTGAAAACGGTCATTTCCCAGTAATCGCCGAAAGGAGTCGTTATGAATCTCATCAAATCTTGGCTGGAATCGCTTTCCGCCATCCTTCCTGCAGAAGCGTCCGCGTCTGTGTTCCTTGAACGTAATGCCGGTCATCTTCTCGTGGCCGCGGTGGTCCTCATTGCCTTTTTTGCACTCCTTTACTTTTTTCGGACCCGGCAGGTCCGCAGGGAACGGAAGGCACGCTATCGGATTAGTCGTCTCATTGGCTATTTTGTGGAAACCTATGACCGGGTAGCCGAGCTAGATCTTAACCATCATACAGCTTATTGCTATGAAGATGAGGGAGAAAAAGTTACGGTCAAGGCTGTACCCATTGATTCAGTGGATGCCATTTTTGGCGAGCTCCATCCCAGCGACCAGCTGAAATACACGAAGGAAGTGCTCCAGACAAATCTGGAACGGACGCGCAAGACCTGTTCCTCTTATGAATTCATGGCCCGCGTCAAGGACGGGGATGGCACCTATCATTGGGCCAGCTTCCTGCTTCAGGGCGTGAAAAAAGGGCGCAGCCATCATCGGGACGTACTCTTCCTGCGCCGCCGCATCGATGATCAGAAGAGCCTTGAAATGGAGCGCCGTGCCCAGCTGCATTCGGCTATGAGCCAAGCCCGTGATGATGCAGAAACAAAAGGTAAGTTCATGAGCCGCATCAGCCGCGACACGCGGGAAGCCCTCAATTCCATCATGGGCTACCTGACCCTTGCCGGCGAAGAAGACAATGTGGACCAGCGCCGGGCTTACGTGAAAGGAAGTCAGGATCAGGTCCGCTATCTCCTTTCGGTCCTGAACGACGTCATTGACCTTTCCGCCATGGAAAATGGCACCCTGTCGCTTAAAAGCGAACCCTTTGAACTCGATGGGGTCCTCAGCCGCATTGAGTCGCTCTTTAGTCAGGAAGCGCAGCGCCGCCAGATTGAATTTACCATGGAAACAGACGGCGTAAAGCACCTGTCCCTTGATGGTGACCGGGTCCGTTTCGAGCAGGTCATGATGAACCTATTGGCCAATGCCATGCTCTTTACAGGCGAGCATCATCAGCTGCGCTGTGAGATTCGTCGGCGGGAACAGAAAAAACGCAAAGTGATTCTGGAAGTGGTCGTCACCTGTGAAGGAAAGCGTATCCCTGAGGACCTCATGGATAAGGTATTCCTGCCCTTTGAAATGGTTTCCCAGCTGGAAGAACGGTCCAGCTTCCACGGCGGTCTGGGCCTCGTCGTGACCCATAACCTTGTCCACATCCTGGGTGGGCTCATCAAGGCTGACAACCAAAGCGGCGAGGGTATCCGCTTTACCATGGAACTGCCCTTTACGTATCACCAGCTTCCGGAAAGTGATAAAAAGCTTATGCCCCTTGCGGGAAAACGCCTCCTTGCTGCTGATGACAACGACCTGAGCATGGAAGTCCTGGAAAAGCTCCTGACCAACACGGGCATCCTCGTGGAACGGGCCCACGATGGGCGGGAAGCCTGTGAGATGTTTGGCAAGAGTCCCGAAGGCTATTATGCAGCCATTTTGATGGACCTTGATATGCCTGGTGTCGATGGCTGCGAAGCGGCAAGCCTCATCCGCATGGCTGACCACAAGGATGCCAAGACCATTCCTATCTTGGCTCTTACAGAAAACATCCTTTCCGAAGACGTGGCAGAGGCCCTTTCAAGCGGCATGAACGGTCAGATCCGGAAACCCCTTGAAAAGGAAAACCTGCTCCATACCTTAACCACCTTCATCGAAAAGTAAATACACAGCCGAGCGCGGCCCCATTGAAATGGGCCCGCGCTTTAGCGTACAATGGGGCCTATGAGCGGCCTTTGCCGTTTGTCATGCCAGAAACTGAAAGGAGATCTTTCTTTATGTTACATATTGGCTGCCATCTTTCCTCTTCCAAAGGCTTTGCGGCCATGGGGGAGACGGCCCGCGGTATCAAGGCAGATACCTTTGCTTTTTTTACTCGCAATCCGCGCGGCAGCAAGGCCAAGGCCTTTGATCCCAAGGATGCGGATCTTTTCAAAAAGGCATGGGCCCCTTATGGGACAGTTCCCCTTGTGGCCCATGCACCCTATACCTTAAATCCCTGCTCTACGAAGGAAGAAGTGCGTCAGTTTGCCCTTGAAACCATTGCCGATGACCTTCATAAACTGGAGGCCCTGCCGGGAAATTATTACAACATGCACCCAGGAAACCACCTGGGACAGGGCGCGGAAATCGGTATTGAACTCATTGCGGCCTGCCTCAATCGCGTCCTTTATGAAAAACAGCAGACGACGCTGCTTCTTGAGACCATGGCTGGCAAGGGTACGGAAGTGGGGCGCAGCTTTGAGGAAATCCGCGCCATCTTGGAACGTATTGCACTTCAGGATAAGGTCGGCGTTTGCCTTGATACCTGCCACATCTGGGATGCGGGCTATGATATTGTCTCTGACCTTGATGGTGTTATCCGCGAATTTGACCGCGTCATTGGCCTGTCCCGGCTGAAAGCCATCCATCTGAACGATAGCAAGAATCCCTTAGGTGCCCATAAGGATCGGCATGAAAAAATCGGCGAAGGCATGATCGGACAGGTTGCCCTTTCCCGCGTCGTCCGCCATCCTTCCTTAGCGGGCCTGCCCTTTATCCTTGAAACACCGAATGAACTTTCGGGCTATGCCCACGAAATTGACATGATGCGGCAGGAGGCAGCAAAGTAAGATGGAACTTTTGACGCAGCTCATGAAGGTGCCGAGTGCAGCCCTTTGCCTTTTTGCCCTTTTTTTCCTGCTGGTAGCGCTCCTAAAGATTAAACAGGTGCGGCTGTCTGTATCCATGGCGGCAAGTAGTGGCCTTATGCTTGCCATGGCTGTGATCCTTACGGCCTTTCCATTTTACCGCATGCCGAATGGCGGATCGGTTACGCTTGGCGGCATGCTGCCCCTTTTTTTCATAAGCTTTGCCTATGGACCGGAAGTGGGCATGCTGGCAGGTTTTGCCTACAGTCTCATGAACCTTGTGATGGCACCATATATCCTGCATCCTGTTCAGGTCCTTTTCGACTATCCCCTGCCTTTTATGGCCTTGGGTCTTGCAGGCTGTTTCCCTCGGCACCACATGGCAGGCATCACGGCCGCCGTGGCGGTACGGCTTTTTTTCCATTTTCTTTCGGGCGTGGTCTTTTTTGGCAGTTACGCTCCGGCAGGCACTTCGATCTATCTCTATTCCTTTGTGACCAACCTGACCTATCTTTTGCCAAACCTTGTAATCTGTCTTGTCTTTTACCGGCTCCTTCCCGTGGAGCGCTTCCTTTCCCTCATGAAACGGTAAGAGGCGGGAGAGAGACTATTTTACAAAAACTTTTTTGGAGCTAAAGCGAAAAGAATTTGATAAAGCCCATCATTTATGCTATAATAGCCTCCGTCAGACATGACATACGCCTGTAGCTCAGTGGATAGAGCAACGGCCTCCGGAGCCGTGTGCGGCGGTTCGATTCCGCCCAGGCGTACCATATTGGATTTGACCCCATGAATCGCCACAGCGTTTTATGGGGATTTCTGTTGTTTTACGTGTTCCAGGGTAAAGGAGATGACACGATGGTATCTTTCTCACTCAAGGTCCGGTTCTATGAAACCGACCTCATGGGTGTTGTTCACCATGCCAATTACCTGCGCTGGTTTGAAATGGGACGGGTGGAATATTTGCGGCAGGCGGGCATTGACCTCAATGAGATGATGGGGGAAGGGTTCATGGTTCCTATTGTCGATGTGAATTGCCGCTATCGTCAGTCGGCCCGTTTTGATGATGAAGTCATTATTGAAACTGTCCTTGAAAAACTCAGCAAAGTAAAGCTCAGCTTTTCCTATCGAGCCCTGCGTGCCAAGGATGGCGTGCTCCTTGCCGAAGGAAAGACCACAAACGGCATCACGACGGCCGAAGGAAAGGTTGCGCGGCTGAGTGATTCCTATATGGAACGTTTGAATAAAATGCTGGAAGAAGAAAGGGAGACGAGAAAGGAATGCTGAATTTTATTTATCTCATCCTGGGCCTGTGCGTCCTGGGAGCTTTGGTCATGACGGTCTACGCGTTTTTGAAACCGACGGACGACACTCACGTCTGCGTCGATGAACGATCGGCCTTGAAACTCGAGAAAATCGAAACAGACCGCGCTGTCTTTAGTTTCACCGTACCTATGCGGAACACGAGCAACCAGATTGCAGCCATTACGGATGCGTTTGTGCGTCCTTATCTGCCGCGGGAACAGTTCCCCGATGCCATGTGCTGGGGCCGATTGGAACTTGATACGGCCCGCCGCGATGACAACTATTTTGAAGCGGTCATCATGAACCCCGGTGTGGAACGGACCCTTGTCGTGACCCTTTTCTTTGAAGCTCGCAATGGAAAGAATATCCGCGATACCCTGCGTCATATGGTCGACATGGACCTTTGCATCTACCTGACTGGTGTGGGCCGCAAAGATCATTACGTCCGCAAGGCTTTTGAAACGATCTATGCGGAAGATGTCAAGAAATTGGTTGGAGGTGCTTACCATGGCTGAGAAATATGAAATCCTTCCTGTGCCGACCCGTATCCTGACGGTCCATGATAATATCGTCGATGCCATCAAGGAATTTGGCGGTTCCATGATTGGCCCCCGCGATGTGGTCTGCGTGGCGGAAAGTGTCGTGGCTATTACCCAAAATCGGGCCATCCGTCCGGAAACGCTGAAGATTGGCTTTGCGGCCAAAGTCTTTTCCCAGCTCTTTCCTGGTTATGGCAGCATTTCTAACTGGAGTGCCATGCAGAGCCTTATCAATGAAGAAGGCACGCTGCGCATCACCTTTGCCGTCGTTGCCGGCTTCTTCATGAAACTTATCGGCAAGGCTGGCTGGTTCTACCGCCTAGGCGGGGAACAGGCCCGTCTCGTCGATGATATTACAGGAACTATGCCACCGTATGACAAGCACATTGTCTTGGGTCCGAAACATGCTTCCAAAGTGGCGGAAAGCATCAAACGCGGTTTGGGCTGCTTTGGCGCAGCTGTAGCTGACGTCAACGACCTCAAGCGTTCCTGCGTTTTGGGCGCAACCAAAGGCGTCGATCCCCGTCTTGTGGAAAAGATCCTCATCGACAACCCCTTCGGCAACGCCAGCCAGAAGACTCCTATCTGCATCATCAAGGACTTCATCCGCTAATGGATAGCCCCCGCTTTGGCGGGGGCTTTGTTTTTTACTCGGCCCCTTTCTTTTGACTCGGCGCATTTTGTGCGCCAAATAAAAAGGGAAAGGTGAGGGCAGTTTGGCGCCGCGCCTTTGAGTCTGCTCAAGGCCTTTTCTTTACGCAAAGGCCTTACACACTGCCTCAACCCAGCCCACTTTCTGGGGCTGAGTCAACATTATTGAAAAAGCGTACCAGCGGACACCCTTTCTTCCCCTCCTTCTTAATTTGTTGTCAATCCCCCCAAAACCAGTTACAATATAACGTATAGAAAGTGGGTGAACCATACATGCAACAAGTCGTTATTGCGACCCATAACCAAGGCAAGATGGAAGAATTCAAGGTTCTTCTTGAAGCCTTGGGACTTGATTTTTGCTGTCTCAATGATTTCCCGGATATCCCCGAACCGGAAGAAACAGGGAAGACTTTTGCCGCCAATGCACGCCTGAAGGCTACATACTACGCCAAAGCAACAGGCCGGATGTGCCTGGCTGATGATTCCGGACTTGAGGTCCTAAGCCTCAAGGGTGCACCCGGTGTCCGTTCTGCCCGGTATGCAGGCGAAGAGGCCACGGACGAGGAAAACAACGAACTCCTCCTTGCTAACATGAAGATGCAGGTTCGTCGCAACTGCCGTTTTTTCTGTGCCCTTGCCGTTGCAAGTCCCGAAGGCAAGATTGTCGTTGAATCAAGCGGCATCTGTGATGGTATCCTGCTCCATGAGCCCCATGGCACCAATGGCTTTGGCTACGATCCGCTTTTTTGGTCGACGGAGCTCCATAAACCGTTGGGAGAAGCTACTATGGAAGAAAAAAACGGCATCAGTCACCGCGCTAAAGCGGCAAAAAAACTTGTCAGCCAATGGAGAAAGATGAAATGAGGATTGGAGTCATCAGTGATACCCATGGCGTCAAAAAGGCCATGGACCGCGTCATCCTTGATGCGGGAAAGGTCGATCTCTGGCTTCATGCCGGTGATTACAGTCAGGACGCACCTTATCTGGAAGCAAAGACCGGCGTACCTGTCTATGCTGTCTGCGGCAACTGCGACGTCTATGAGGACCGGGGTCCTGTGGAACTTGTCACAAAACTTGAAGGAACGACTCTTGCCATGGTGCATGGCAACCGCTATGTATCCCGTTCCCGCTGGGACAATCTCATTTACTGGGGACAGGAAAAAAACGCCCAGGTTGTTGTCTTTGGCCATATTCACACACCTGTCAATGAAGTGATTGACGGAATCCTTGTCATCAACCCCGGCAGTGCAGCCAAACCGCGGGGCGATGTGCCGACCTATGGTATCTTAACCCTCGAAAAGGGCAGAGCCCCCTTCTTTGAAGTGCGGGAACTCGCCAAATAACTACTGAACCAGAAAGGACCTTGGGTCCTTTCGCTGTAAAAGGCCCTAGGCCTCTTGGAAAAGGAGGAATCCCTTATGGCAGATACGGAAAAAATCAATGCCGAAGCCCTGGCGCTTCACAAGAAATTCCATGGGAAGCTGGAAGTGCGCTGCAAGGCGCCCCTTGAAAATGGCCATGACCTTGCCCTTGCCTATACGCCGGGCGTTGCCGAGCCGTGCCGCAAGATCAAGGAAAACCCTGACCTTTCCTTTGAGTACACCTGTCGGGGCAATATGGTCGCCGTCATCAGTGATGGCACCCGTGTCCTGGGGCTGGGGGACATCGGTCCGGAGGCGGCCATGCCTGTCATGGAAGGCAAGTCCGTCCTTTATAAGAAATTTGGCGATATTGATTCTATCCCCATCTGTATCGATACCAAAGATCCGGAAGAATTTGTGAACATTGTCACAAAACTCCAGCCTTCTTTTGGCGGCATCAACTTGGAAGACATTGCTTCACCAAAATGCTACTGGATTGAAAATGAACTCATCAAACGCTGCTCCATCCCGGTTTTCCATGATGACCAGCACGGAACCGCCATCATTGCCTGCGCTGCCGTCCTTGGCGCCTTGCGCTTTGCCAAAAAGGACATTACAAAGGTCAAGGTTGTGGTGAACGGCTGCGGCGCCGCAGGTTCTGCCATTGGCAAACTGCTCTATCGCTTGGGCGTAACAGACCTGACGATGATCGATATTGACGGTGCGGTCTACGAGGGCCGTCCCGGGGACATGGACATGGCAACAAAGTATCTGGCAAGCGTCACCAATAAGGCCCACTATAAAGGAAACCTTGCCGGGGCCGCCAAGGGTGCGGATGTCCTTATCGGTGTATCGGGACCGCGTCTTTTCACGAAGGATATCATGGAAAGTATGGCTCCCAAGGCGGTTGTCTTCGCCCTTGCAAATCCCGTTCCTGAAACGACCTATGAAGAAGCCAAAGCTGCCGGCGTACTTGTGGCGGGAACGGGCCGCAGCGATGCTCCGAACCAAGTCAATAATGTCTGCGTCTTCCCTGGTATTTTCCGCGGGGCCCTCGCTGTCCGCGCCTCTGCCATTACGGAAGAGATGAAGGTGGCTGCCGTTCGTGCCATTGCCGGCCTCATTCCTGAGGATGAACTGCGCGAGGACTACGTTGTCCCCGGAGCGTTTGACCGCCGTATTGTACCGGCTATTGCCGGCGCTGTGGCAAAAGTGGCCATGAGTGCGGGCATTGCCCGCCTGAAACGGGAAGTGCAGGATATCGAGAAGGAAGCGGCTGAACGAGTTCTCCATAACTGGAATGCATAACAAGACATAACTTATATGTATTTGTGCCTTTTCATGCATAACGGTATAATCACATCATAATGCAGACAAAGCCCCAGACGGGGACCACTGAAAGGATGTTGATGACAATGAAGAAAACAGTTTGGGCCCTCGCTGGCCTCCTCGCCCTCGGCGCACTTGTTGCCGGATGCAGCGGTGAAAAGAAAGAAGCAGCCCAAAGCAGTGACAAGAAAGTCGTGCTGAAAGTCGGTGCCACGCCGGTTCCGCACGCGGAAATCCTAAATGAGATCAAACCGCTCCTTGCCAAGGATGGCATCGATCTCCAGATTATTGAATTTACGGATTACGTCAAGCCGAACCTCAGCTTGAACGACAAGGAAATTGACGCCAACTTCTTCCAGCATGAACCCTATCTGAAGAAGTTTGCTGCTGACCGTAAGCTTGACCTGGTGAACCTTGTTGCCGTTCATATCGAACCGATGGGGGTCTATTCCAAGAAACTGAAAGACATCAAGAGCGTTCCCGACGGGGCCAAAGTCGCAATCCCGAATGATCCGACCAACGGCGGCCGTGCCCTCAATATCCTTGCTAAAGCAGGCCTCATCAAACTAAAGGATGGCGTCGGCATTTCGGCAACGGTCGGGGATATCGTGGAAAATCCGAAGAACCTCAAGATCACCGAAGCAGAAGCTGCGATGCTGCCCCGCACCTTGGATGATGTGGACCTTGCCGTCATCAATTCCAACTTCGCAATGGAAGCTAAGCTGAATCCGACGAAGGATGCCCTATTCATCGAACCGAAGGATTCACCTTACGCCAATATCGTCGCCGTTCGAAAGGGCGATGAAAACCGCAAGGAAATTCAGGCCCTGAAAAAAGCCTTGACGAGCCCGGAAGTCAAGAAATTCATTGAAGAAAAGTATAAAGGCGCTGTGATCCCGGCTTTCTAAGACCGAGTGGAGGCCTTATCGTATAAAAGAGTGAACCCTCATTGCGGAACCTTTCCGCAGTGGGGGTGACTTTTTTGGAACAATGGTTACATTCTCGGGTCGGAAAGTGGGGGACAACAACCTCTTAGGGACAGATTCATGAATCTTTTTCATAGATATGGTATAATACGTCCAACTTTTTTCAGGGAGGCTTTCTATGGAACTTGAAATGGAGTTCATCCGTAAATTGCCGTCACCTCAGGAGCTTAAAATGGAGCACCCTGTGGATCCGGGCCTTTATCAGATCAAAACGCGTCGGGATCAGGAAATCCGGGACATCCTGACAGGAAAGGATGCCCGGTTCCTTCTCATCATTGGACCTTGTTCTGCTGATAACGAAGACGCGGTCACCGAGTACTGCACGCGCCTTGCCCGCGTCCAAGAAGAAGTCAAGGAGACGCTTTTCCTCATTCCCCGCGTCTATACCAATAAACCGCGCACCATTGGTGTTGGCTATAAAGGTATGCTTCATCAGCCCGATCCCCACGGTGGGGAGGACATGCTCAAGGGGATTCTTGCCTGCCGCAAGATGCATGAACGGGTTATTCGGGAAACGGGCTTTACTTGTGCCGAGGAAATCCTTTACCCGGAAAATCATCGCTATCTGTCGGACCTGATTTCCTATGCTGCCATTGGGGCCCGTTCTGTCGAAGATCAGCTGCATCGCATGATTGCAAGCGGTGTGGGCATTCCTGTGGGGATGAAGAATCCTACCAGTGGAGACATCTCCGTTATGCTCAATTCCATTGCGGCGGCCCAGCATGAGCAGCAGTTCCTTTTCCGAGGCTGGGAAGTGCGGACCAAGGGCAATCCGCTCGCTCACGCTATCCTGCGCGGCTATGTGGACCAGTTTGGCCGGAGTCTGCCCAACTATCATTACGAAGACCTGGTCCGTCTCCATGAATCCTATGGAAAGCGGGGCCTTTCCCATCCAGCGGTCATTATCGATGCCAACCATGCCAATTCAGGGAAAAAACACCTGGAACAGGTTCGCATTGCAAATGATGTTCTATACAGCCGCCATATGAATCCGGATCTTCGAAAGCTGGTCAAAGGAATCATGATTGAAAGCTATTTGGAAGATGGCAGTCAGTCCATTGAAGAAGGTGTCTACGGGAAATCCATCACCGATCCCTGCCTGGGCTGGGAAAAGACGGAAGCCCTCATCAAGGAACTGGCCGGCCGCGTCCAAGGCTGAGAGGGGAGCGTATATTCATGCTGAAACAAATCTCTATTTTTGCCGCCAATGCCAAGGGTGCCTTGGGCAGGATGACGGACGAATTGGCAAAAGGTAGGATCAATATCTATACCATGTTGGCAACAGACAGTGCGGAATTTGGCATTGTTCGCATCATCGTAGATGATGCGAATAAGGCCAAGGACCTGCTTACCAAGGCCGGCTATCAGTGCCGCATTGATTTTGTCATTGCTGTCGATATGGCCTCTGATGCCCCTGGAACCTTGAACAAGATCTTAGACAGCCTCAACCAGGCCAATGTCAATATCCGCTATCTTTATATCTCCTTTGACCGCAAGACATCGAATCCTATTGTGGTGATGCAGACCGATGAAGCAGAAACGGAAACGTTCCTCATGGGGAAGGGCTATAAACTGGTAGACCGCTTCTAAGTAAAAGTAAAAGCAGGTTGGAAAGAAAGGAGGCTGCCTTTCTTTCCAGCCTGCTTTTTGTTGGGCCTTACCCTTCAAGGCCGTTGCCTTTTTCCATTTACCATTTTCAAATATGGTTCCAGATTGGCCCGGATGCTAGGAAAAACGCGAAGCAGGCTGATGACGTCGTACAAGATTTGGGTACTTCTAGGAAGCCTGCCGCGTTTGACAATGCAGATGGATCGATATGGGCCGTAGGCGAAAAAGGTTTCCTGGATCATCCGAAAAAATTTCAAGAAGTGGCTTGCTCGCCGAAGGCATCTTTCGGGCGACTTTAATATGAGATTGTGGTAGGTAATTTCTTGCGAATCGTCATGCCATCCTTGCTCTCAAAAGAATCATTTCTCAAGCAAGGATGGCAAGTAACTGCATTTACTCGGCGCGATTTCTGCAGCGACTAAAAAAAGGGAAGGTTAGGAAAGAAAGCGCCCAGGCGATAGCTATCCCCAACCGTGAAGGGCACTGTTGTACGAGAGGCCATGAGCCCATTGCTTCAGATTAATCTTTCTCAAAGCAATGGACATACGTACTTCATCAAATCAGCTTGTTTTTTGGGCTGAGTAAAATAAAGAAAAAAAAGGCCCCTTACCGCGGCCGATGTTTCCAGAACAAATAGAAGTAAGCCACTTCAAGAAGGCAGCAGGTCATCCAGCCCACGGGGTAGCCAAAACCCATGGTAAGAGGCGTATTGCTGATAAAGCGGCTCATGACAAAAAGGTAAATCTGGCGGATGAGGACAAAGGAAAAGAGCATGATGACCATTGGCGCAACTGAATCCCCGCGGCCGCGGAGGGCGCCGGCAAGGACCTGGTTCACGCAGTTAAAGAGCATGAAAAAGAGGTTCACGTGGATAAAATCGACTCCCGACAGGATTACGCCTTCGTCGCTTGTAAAAAGGCGCAGGGCCGTATCGGCAAAGAGCACGAGAAGAGTTGTTATGACGCCAACGATGCCAAGACTCAGGATAATGGAAGAAACGGTGCCTTCATCGGCTCTCTTGTCTTTTTGGGCACCGACGTTTTGAGCCACAAAGGTGGTGGAGGCCATGGCCATGGACTGGACGGGGAGCATGACGAACTGGTCAATCTTGTTGTAGCAGCCCCATCCGGCCATGGTGGTGGGACCAAAAAAGTTGATATAGGACTGGACAAAAATGTTGGAAAAAGAGGTGATGACGCTTTGAATGGCGGCGGGAAGGCCTACACAGAAAATTTCCTTAAGAATGCCCCAATCAAGGCAGAGGTCCCCAAGACGGAAACAGTAGATGTCATCCGTACGGATAAGGACCGCCATGGTCGCCGCGGCCGAAATGAATTGGGCAAGAATGGTTGCATAGGCAACGCCGGCAATGCCCATATGGAACTGGAGCACGAAAATAAGATCCAAGATGATGTTGAGGACGCTTGTGAGGACCAGGAAATAAAGGGGTCGTTTCGTATCTCCCACGGCGCGGAGAACGCCGCTTCCCATGTTATAAAGGAGCAGGCCTGTCACACCGGCAAAGTAGATTCTCAGATACAGGGAGGCTTCCCCAAAAACGTCGGGTGGTGTTTTCATGAAGCGGAGCATAAAATCATTGGCAGAAAGAAAGAAGGCCGTAAACAGCAGGCAGAGCAAAAAGGTCGCTGCCATGGTCGTTTCTACGGCACGGTGGAGCTTTTTATGGTCGCCGGCACCAAAATATTTCCCGATGATGACGGTGGCTCCGATGGAAAATCCATTAAAGAAGAAGACCGACATATTTGTGACCATCGTTGTGGAGCTGACGGCTGCCAGGGCGTTTGTCCCGACGAAGTTTCCCACTACAATGGAGTCAACCGTATTGTAGAGCATTTGAAAGATGTTGCCCACCATCAAGGGGAGGGCAAATTCAAGAAGCAGTTTGGGAATGCTGCCCTGGGTCATATCTTTTGTCATTGTTTTTGCTTGAGCCATTGCGGGAATCGCCTGCCTTTAACGTAAAAAATACAGAATCATTCTTCTATTATATCTGATATGTCCACGTGACTGCAAATGGAGGGACGCTTTCTTTTTTCCTTAGATTCAGGGAACTTTTCAAAGCGGGCAGGGACAGTCTTTTCTTTTATGGGGCCATGTTTTTACGAGATTTTTATTTAATCCCTCCGATTCATATGTTACAATAAGGAAGTAATTCAAGAAAAACGAAGGATAGAAAGCCATGCGCAATTTCATTCAGATTACAATCACCAAAAAAGGCGAAAATCGGGCCCGTATGGGTCATCCGTGGGTCTTTGAGGGAGAAGTCCTCAAGGAATCGGAGAAACCGGAAAATGGCAGTCTTGTCGATGTTGTCAGTGAAAAAGGCAAATACATCGGCACAGGTTTTTACAATGACCATTCCAAGATCAGGGTCCGCCTCCTTTCCTATAATGCCAATGACCGCTTTGACGAGGCCTTTTTTGAGCGCCGCGTTCGGTATGCCGTGGACTATCGCAAGACCGTTATGCCCGGTGCGGATTTTGCCTGCTGCCGCCTGATCTTTGGCGAAGCCGATGGCTTTCCTGGGTTGACGGTGGACCGCTTTGACGACGTCCTTGTCGCCCAGGTCCTGTCCCTTGGGATGGAACGCCATAAAAACCAGATCTTTTCCCTTCTCCTGCGCGTGCTGCGGGAAATGGGCGAGCGCGTCAAAGGTGTCTATGAACGCAATGATGTCAAGATCCGTGAGCTGGAAGGTATGAGCGAAAAGAAGGGAATTGCCCAGATTCCGGAAAATGAACTGACGGAAGCTGACCTGATGCCCATCATTGTTGAAAATGGCCTTTCCTATATGGTTGACGTGGTCAATGGACAGAAAACTGGATTTTTCCTTGACCAAAAATATAACCGTCAGGCCGTAGCCCGTATTGCCAAAGGTAAGCATGTCCTTGACTGTTTTACCCATACAGGGGCTTTCGCCCTGAATGCAGCCCGCGGCGGCGCCGCTTCTGTAACGGCTGTCGATATTTCCGGTGAGGCCCTGAAGACGGCCCAGCAAAATATCCTACGGAATCATTTGGTGGATGTCGTAACGACCCGGGAAGCCAATGTCTTTGAGCTATTGACGGAACTCAAGGCGCAGGGCCATGCTCCCTATGATTTCATCATCCTTGATCCGCCGGCCTTTACGAAGTCAAGTTCCACTGTGCGCAGTGCGTTCCGCGGTTATAAGGAAATCAACCTCAAGGCCATGAAACTCTTGCCTCGAGGTGGGTATCTGGCAACCTGTTCGTGTTCTCACTTCATGGAAGATGCCCTTTTTGTGAAGATGCTTCATGAAGCGGCCCACGATGCCCAGATGAGCCTGCGCCAAATCGAGGCCCGTCAACAGGCCCCGGATCATCCTATTTTGTATAATGTGCCCGAAACGGACTATCTTAAATTCTACCTATTTCAGGTTGTCTAGGAAAGAAGGAAAAACGCGATGAAACAACGTATGATCATGGCGCTTACTGCACTTTTTACCGTCATGGGAAGCACATTCCTTCCCCGGCTTGAAGCAGCGGCACTGACAACGGAGCAGCGCTACCACCAGTCCCGCATTGTCATGATGACGACCCAGGATAATGCCGTACTCCTTGCCGAACCTAACAAGGACGCCCTCGTGATGGGGTATTATCCTAAAGGCACGCTTTTTGTGCCCATCAATCAGAGCCGCAATGAAACCGAAGGTAAGACCTATAATCTTGTCATTCGCTTTGACGGGGCCGTGGGGTGGCTCGTGTCAGATACCGTGGTTCTAGGAAAACGCTGAGATCCCCTAGGGGAAAGCCGTACTGGACGGCAGAGGGAAAGACATTTTCCCAGCAGAATACCGAGGAAAGGGAGGCACTTCAGGGATGGAGAAGCATGAAGAAATGGGTTCAGAAGTCGCGGCTCAGAATGAAGCCAATCAGGAACTTTTGGAAGAGCAAGTGGAAAACGACCTTACGACAGCCCTTGACCGCAAGGATCGTGACGCGGTAACAACCTTATTGGAGGAAGCCCACCCTATAGACGTTGCCATTGCCCTTGAAGAGGTCTCTGACAGCGACATCCTCTTTTTAAACAGTTTGGTCACGGCTGAGCAGCTGGCCGAAATCGTGGAACAGGCAGAAGAGGATCTGCAGATACGGATCATGAAGCTCCTTGACCTGGACCGCATCCTCGCTGTCTTCCAGTTCATGTCAAAGGACGATATCGTCGATATCCTGGGCAATATGCCCGTCAACCGCCGTAAGGAACTGTTGAAGCTCATGAAAAGCGGTGACCAAACGGTCATCAGGAACCTCCTCGGTTACTCGGAAACGAGCGCCGGAGGGATCATGACGACGGAATTCATTTCCATGCGCAATACACTGACGGTGAGCCAGGCGCTGGAAAAAGTTAAGGAAATCGCCCCCAAAACGGAAGAAATCAATATCCTTTATATTACCAACGAGAAGAAACAGCTCGTTGGAACCGTTTCACTGCGGGAACTGCTTGTTGCCCAAAACTATGATACCCTGCAGGACATCATGGAAGACAATGTCATTTCCGTTGAACCGGAAACGGACCAGGAAGACGTTGCCAGACTCGTCTCAAAATACGACCTGCACGCCATTCCGGTTGTCAATAAACGGATGGGCATCATCGGCATCATCACCGTTGATGATATCATCGATGTCATTGAAGAAGAAAATACGGAAGACATGCTCAAATTGGGCGGTGTCAACAAGGAAGAAGATGTGGACAGTTCTGCCCTGGAATCGGTCCATATGCGGCTGCCCTGGCTCCTTGTCAATCTCGTGACGGCCTTTTTGGCGTCCGCCACGGTTTCCATGTTTGAAGATACCATTTCTCAAGTCGTGGCCCTTGCCGCTTCCATGCCCATTGTAGCCGGTATGGGCGGAAACGCGGCTACCCAGACCCTGGCTGTGGTCATTCGCGGCATTGCCATTGGGGACATCAAGCTTCATGGCAATGAAAAACGCATCCTGAAAAGCATTTTCGTGGGCTTTATGAATGGTATGGTCTGTGGCATCCTTGCGGCCTTTGTTGTTTCCTACATGTATGGCAATCCTTATTTGGGCGTCATCATCCTTGTGGCCATGGTGGCCAACATGATGATTGCGGCTTTTGTTGGCTTTGTCATCCCAGTGGTCCTTAAAGCCTGTCATGCCGATCCCGCTGTTGCCTCGAGCATTTTCATCACGACCTTTACGGATGTGTGCGGCTTCTTCATCTTCTTGGGACTTGCCAAGATCTCCCTGCCTTACCTCATCCGGTAGGAATCCTTTGCTAAGACCGATGGAACGATTTATCCATCGGCCTTTTCGTTTTTGTATAGAATTTGTAAACTCTTTTTCTGAATTTCCCCGTTATTCCTTGAAACATGATATAATCAAACAATATAAAGAAAGGAGCGATGCTGCCTTGTCGCAAAAGTATGGTCTGACCACTCAGGAAGCAGAAGCCTCGCGTGCCCAGTATGGACGCAATGAACTGTCCCGTCCTCCCAAGGAGACATTCTGGCAAAAGTTTGCCGCTAACCTCAAAGATCCCATGATCCGGATCCTCACGGCCGCCCTTGTCATCAATATCATCTTTGTCTATACGGGACATGGAGACTGGCTGGAAACGGTGGGAATCTTTCTTGCCATCCTTCTGGCGACTCTTGTCAGCACCTATTCGGAATATGCCAACGAAAACGCCTTTCAGAAACTCCAGGAAGAAGCCTCTCGGATTTTCTGCAAGGTCTATCGGGATGGGGAGCCCCAGGAAGTAGGCATTGCCGATATCGTAAAGGGAGACGCCATCATCCTCCAGGCGGGTGATAAGGTCCCTGCCGATGGGGTCATGCTCGCCGGCACCCTCAAGGTGGACCAGTCCGTCCTCAACGGGGAAAGTGAAGAAGCTCCTAAGATTCCGGGGAATCCTTCCCTTATCCTTGACCCGGAAAAAGTCGATTTTCTCCAGACCTATGCCGTCTACCGCGGTTCCGTCGTCCTTGAGGGTGAAGGCATTATGCGGGCTGACTGCATTGGGGATCTGTCCGTTTATGGAAAACTGACACAGGAACTCAAGGACAATGAACGGGAAAGCCCGCTCAAGCACAAACTGCGCATCCTGGCTGCCGTCATCAGCCGCATCGGGTATCTGGGCGGGGTCTTCATTGCCCTTGCCGTCATGATCCATAAGATGCTGCAGGCCCCGAGTCTTGGTGCGTACCTCACAAGCGGCGGCGCCCTCGTCCAGGATCTGGTTCAGGCCGTCATCCTCGGTGTCATCATCATCGTCATGGCCGTTCCTGAAGGGCTTCCCCTTATGGTCGCCCTTGTTTCGAGCCTCAACATGCGCAAGATGCTCAGGGATAATGTCCTTGTCCGCAAACTTGTAGGAATCGAAACGGCGGGCAGCCTGAACCTGCTTTTTACAGATAAGACAGGAACCATTACCAAGGGAAAACTGACTGTTGTCACGTTTCTTGCCGGCGATGGCACGGTCTACACAGAATTTACGGCTCTTCCGGAAATGCTCCGCAAGGCCACTTATGCCAACTGTGTCATCAATACGTCAGCTGCTGTGAACGAAGAGGGCAAGATCATTGGCGGGAACATGACGGAAACGGCCCTGAGCGCTTATATGGAAGGCTATAAGACGGATCTTGGTGTGACACGGACCCATTTTGTACCTTTTAACAGTACCAATAAATATTCCTGGGCCCATGTGACGGGGACCTATGATCTGTGCCTTGTCAAAGGGGCTCCGGAAAAACTCCTTCCCGCCGCTGACCAGTACCTTGACGCAGAAGGAAAGAAAGCCGTCCTTACGGGGGACATGAAAAAGTCCCTTGATGAAACCATGGTGGGCTATGCCAAGGACTCCATCCGCATGTTGGGACTTTTCATCCGTGAAGGGGCGATTGCCGGTGAAAAGGTCCCTCAAAACGGGCTGATTCTTGTCGGCATCGTCGGTATCCGTGATGATGTCCGCCCAGAAGCCGTAAAGGCCATCAAGGAAGTCCAACGCGCCGGTGTCCAGGTTGTCATGATTACCGGTGACCGCCGGGAAACGGCCATGGCCATTGCCCGCGATGCAGGCATTCTGAAGGAAGATACCGATATTGTCTGGACCAGTGATGATCTTTCCCGCCTTTCTGACCAACAGGTGCGGGAATCCCTTCGCCATCTACGTGTTGTGGCCCGAGCTCTTCCGATGGATAAATCCCGCCTTGTCCGGATTGGGCAGGAAATGGGACTTGTCGTGGGGATGACCGGAGACGGTGTCAACGATTCGCCGGCCCTTAAAAAAGCCGATGTGGGCTTTGCCATGGGCAGCGGCACGGAAGTTGCCAAGGAAGCCGGCGATATTGTGATCCTTGATGATAACTTCTTATCCATCAAGCAGGCCATTCTTTACGGACGGACCATTTACAACTCCATCTGCCGCTTCATTGTCTTCCAACTGAGCATCAATTTCTCGGCTGTAGCCATCAACCTGCTGGCGCCTTTCTTAGGAATTGAAAAGCCGCTGACCATCATCCAGATCCTGTGGATCAACCTCATCATGGATACCTTGGCAGCCCTTGCTTTTGGCGGCGAGCCTGCCCTTGACCGGTATTTGGAGGAAGCACCAAAGGAGCGGAGTGCGCCCATTGTCAGCTCGTCCATGCTGACGAAGATCATCCTGGGCGGGGCTTACACGACTCTTCTCAGTCTGATGCTGTTCTTGTGGGGGCCCTTGAAGGATCTTTTCCGGCCCCATGCAGAAGCACTGCCCCTTTATACGGGATTTTTCTGCACCTATGTGTTCCTTGCCGTCATGAACGCGTTCAATGTGCGTGTTGATTCTGTCAATCTTTTCGATCACCTCACAAAGAATCGGGGCTTCATCGAAATCAATGCCATGATCATCGTCATTCAGGTCATCATGACCTATGTAGGCGGCCGCGTACTGCGAGTCGTACCGCTTACCTTAGGGGAGTGGGGGACTGTCCTTCTTCTTTCTTTGTCCATCCTCGTTGTGGGGACGCTCTTTAAGGTTATTGCCCAAAATCATTAAGGCCGGGGGCCATGGGAAAATGAGGACGTCGTTTTTTCATGGCCCTTTCTTTTGATTGATCCATCTTGACATTATCTTCACATTTTCTCCACCCCTTGATCAAGGACATCTGCTACAATATAGGAGAAGCAGAAAGGAGATGGAAGCGATGAAAAAAATTATGATTCTGGCCCTCTTGACCCTATTTGCCATTCCGACCTACAGTGTCCTTGCTGCAGAAAGCCCAGCGTCTAACAACACGGCGCAGACTGATCGCGCTCCCTATTGTTGGGGTGGGTATCGTGGTGGCAATGGAAACTATGGCGGCTGCCCGGGCTGGCAGTACCAGAACCAAAATAACAACTGATCCCTTTGGGAATCGACCCTTCTCTCTAGGCTTACGAGGGAAGGGTCATTTTCTTTTTTTCCATCCTATGCTATCATTACAGGCACTGAAGGAGGTGGCACGATGCCTGCAAATTCCATACTCATTGCTGATGATGATGAGAAGCTTCTCAGCGTCCTTCTTTCCTATTTCAAGGACGAGCAGTTTACTGTCTATCTGGCCCGCGATGGGGGGGAAGCCCTCAAGCGCCTCAAGGAAGATCATCCCGATATCATGGTCCTTGACATCATGATGCCCGGAATCGATGGCTTTGAAGTCTGCCGCAGGGCGCGGCAATTTACAGATATTCCTATCATTTTCCTTTCTGCCAAGGACGATGAAGCCGACCGGCTCGTTGGGCTCCATTTGGGGGCTGATGATTATGTGGTAAAACCTTTTCATGTACGGGAACTGATTGCCCGCGTAAAAAGCTTTCTCCGGCGCCGCCGCGGGGAAGTCCTCAGCCAGGTCGCTTCCTACGAGATCCGGGACCTATTCATTGATAAGGAACGTTTTGAAGTACGCCGGAAAAAGGCGTGGATTTCCCTTACCCCAACGGAATTCAGCCTGCTTGATATCCTTGCCTCTGCACCGGATCGTGTCTTTAGCCGCATGCAGCTCTTGGAAAAGGCCATGGGCGGCGCCTATTACGAAGGTGCGGAACGGACCATTGATACCCATATCCGGAACCTCAGAAAGAAGCTGGAACCGGATCCGTCCCAACCAATCTATATTGTGACCGTTTACGGAGTTGGCTATAAATTCCAGGGAGCGAACCATGAAGCATAAAAACAGCCTTGCTTTTCGTTTGACCGTCATGGTCCTTGTCTTGCTCCTTGTGACCATTGGGGCCATGATGTTTCTTACAAAGTTCCAGATGGATGCCCATTTTTCCCAATACCTATATAATTCATCCCATATGATGGGGCAAGCAAGAGGCATGCACGGCATGATGCATGGACCGGCTGAAACTGTCTATCTGTCTTCCGTCCATAGCAGCCTTTTTTGGCTGGGCTTTGGCATGGCCCTGTTAAGTGCCTTGATCTGCTTTCTCATGGTGCGGGAAGCCCTGCGTCCTCTTAAGGACCTTACGCAGGCGGCTCGATCCATCAAGAAAGGCCGCTATGACCAGCACGTTCCGGTTTATTTTTATGACGAAGTCGGGCTTCTTACGGAGACTTTCAATGAAATGGCCCGCGCCCTCGATGAAGCGGAAAAAGGAAGACGGCAGCTTTTTGCAAATATGGCGCATGAACTGCGGACCCCCCTTGCTATCATCAGCAGCAATCTTGAAGGCATGATTGACGATGTGTTTCCCCTTGACAAGAAACGTCTTCTTTCCATGGAAGACGAAGCCCTGCGCATGGGGCGCCTGATCCAGAACCTGCGGGACCTATCCCTTGCCGAAGTGGGGCAACTGGAGCTCCATAAGGAAAAAGGAGACCTAGTCGTGCTCATCAAAAAAGCCGTCGCCATGATGGCACCCCTTTTTGAAGAAAAAAAGCTGTCCGTGACCCTGTCCCTTGAAGATTCTCTTCCGGATCTTCTGTTTGACCGGGACCGCATGAACCAGGTCATCTATAACTTATTGGGCAACGCTGTGCGTTATGTCCCACAGGGGCGCGCCCTCTTTATTTCCGCAGTTAGCCAGATGGATGGGAAAAACGCCTATCTCCTTACGGAAATCCGGGATACGGGGGACGGCGTTCCGCCCGATAAGCTGCTGCACCTTTTCCAGTATTTCTACCGCGGTGAAACCTCGAGGAACCGCCAGAGCGGCGGCAGCGGCATCGGCCTTGCCCTGGCCCGTCAGCTAGTCCAAAGCCATGGCGGAAAACTCTGGGCCGAAAGCAAGGTGGGGGAAGGGACAAGCTTCTTCTTTACCCTCCCCGTAACAACTGACAACGCACACCCTACAATTCAAAACTAGCAGTAAAAGGGCCCTGCCAAGAGATGATTCCCGGCAGGGCCCTTTGAATCATGATTTTTTGAGGGCTGTAAGGTCCGCATCGTAGCGCTTAAGAACGGGGTCAATGGCCTTTAGGAAAATGGCAAGACGTTTTGTCCCAAGAGGCGTCAGATGGATGAAGGTGGACCGCTTATCTGTCTTACAGGTGGTGCGCATAATGACGCCGCAGGAGTGCTCAAACTGCTGGAGCATGCGGCTTGTGGCGCTGGGACTGAGTCCGACTTTCTGGGAAAGGTCCTGGATGGCAAGGGCCTTATCCTCACTTTTACTTAAAAAGTAGAGGGTGTAGAATTCGTTGAGGCTTACACTGTGCTCACACTCAAGAAGGGTTTTTTCAAGGGCTTTCTTGATTTCTTCATGGCGGCAGCGGAAGCTAAGCCAATCTGCTAACGTTGCCATAGCTTTATGCCTTCATGCGGATGACCAGCTCTTTTGCTGCCACAAGACCGAGCTTATTGGCAGCAAGGGGACTGTCACCGGTGATTACATTGCGGTCCACATGGACGGCCCCTGTAATGTCGGAATTGAGGAGATGGACCCCAAGCTTTTCGAGGCTTGCGGCAAGAAGCCAGCGGAGGCACCCCGGCATGTAGCCAATGTCCTGGTTGGCCCCTTCGTCAAGGGCATCGGGGAAGACTTCCATATCAAACCCTTTGAAGAGATAATCTTCCGGTTTTTCATCAATGGCCGCAGCAAGAAAGGCCGCCGGTCCATGGCAGAGGGAAATCAGGACCTTGTTTTCCTTCATGGCCCACAAAAGGACGCGTTTGACGTCGAGGCTGAACGGTAGTCCTACAAGGGCTGCATGGCCGCCTGGAAAGAAGGCTCCGACATAGCAGCTCTCAGGTTTTGTTACTTCGCCAATGATGTCAGACAGGCGTTTAGGTTCCTTGAACTTTGGCAGGATGCTGTCATAGTAGCCCATGACAGCCTTGTCTTCTGTCGGCATGGCCCATTGCTCCAATTTGACCGGATTTCCGGAGAGCGTAGCTACCTCGATTTCAAAACCCGCATGGGCGAGATGCATCATGGGGAGCAGGGTCTCAACAGGATGGTTCCCCGTGGAAAAGAAATTATCCTTTTTCGTAAGGACGTAGCGTTCATCACTTGCGACAACAAGGATTTTTTTGGTGGGCCCTTCATAGGGGGTGATGCCGCCGTATCCCTTGAAATCGGTGACCTTGCTTGTATAGACGCTCAGGGAGTATTCGGAAGGGAAAAAGGCATTGCGTTCTGCCCGGTCAGGAACTGGAAGCTTACTGAGTTCAGTGGTCATAAGAAATTTCTCCTTTAACAATGAATGAATTTTTAAATTGCTTGCACACGCAAATAAATAATACCGAATCATTGTCCTTTTGTCAAGAAAAAAGGGGGAGAGGGGGTCTTTCCCCACCCCCATGAAACGGGCTAGACCCGGAATGAAGCATGGGACCCCATAACCCCGCCCGTGACGATGAGCTGGGCGGGAATCCGTTCCTTGAGCTCTGCCACGTGGGAAATGATGCCGACAAGGCGGCCCCCTTTCTGGAGGTCCATGAGCGTGTTCATGGCTTTGTCTAGGGTTTCCGGATCAAGGGAACCAAAGCCTTCATCGACCAGGATGGTATCCAGATGAAGCCCCCCGGCATAGGACTCAAGGACATCTGAAAGACCAAGGGCAAGGGAAAGGGAGGTGAAGAAGCTTTCCCCGCCTGACAGGGTATGGACGGACCGTGCCTGTCCCGTGTACGCGTCAAGGATTTCCAGGTCGAGTCCCTGCTCCTTCCGGGCATCGTATATGCCTTCCCGGCGATAGAGGGTATAACGGCCTTCACTGATGGACGAAAGGCGCAGGTTGGCTGCCTTGAGAACAGCGTCGAGGATGGATTGGAGAACGTAGGCAGAAAAGGACAGGTTCTCGCTGTTTTGCCCCTTTGCTGTGGCCGCAAGAAGGCCGATAGGACCATAGTCGTCCTGGAGTTTTGCAATTTTTTCTTCAAGGCTTTTCAGGGCATCCCTTTCCTTTTCCTCGCGGGCGATGCGCTCGCCAAGGGCACCTCGTTGTGTTGCCAGGGCTTCATAATAGCTGCGGGCTGCCTTTTCCTTTTCTTCAAATGGCGCCAACAGGGGTTTTTCCTTCCCTCTGATTTCGTTCTGAAGGATCTTCAGTTCCCCTTCCGTGCTGGCTTTCTGCGCTTCAAAACGGGTCACTTCTTCTTGCATGGCCTCTTTTTGGGCAAGGTCATGATGGGCGGCAAGAAAGGCGGGCTGATCGGGGAAAGAAGAGGCTTCAAGAGCCTTTTTGAAGGACTCTTTGTCCTGATTGAGCGCTTGATGGGCTTCCCTTGCGGAACGCTTTGCCGTTTCCAGGCTGCCGGCTGCTTTTTTCAGCGCACCTTGGGCCTTTTCAAGGGCGTCTTGTTCTTTTTTCAGGGCCGCGATTTTTTCTTCAAGATCGTGCTGCTCTTTTTGCAGACGGGCCTTTTCTTCCTGGGTCTGGGTAGCTGGATGGGGATGGGTGAGGGAGCCGCAGACGGGGCATGGTTTCCCCTTTTCAAGACTTCCAGCAAGGCGGACCATTTCGCCTGAAACTGCCCTCATGCGGGCCAGTTCTTCCCGCGCCCGGGCTACTTCTTCTTGGAGCAGGGCCGTATTGGTGCCTGCTGCTTTTTGGGAACGAGCCGTGACTTCTAAAAGGGCGCGCCCATGGTCCTTTTCCGCTTCTTTTTCGAGAGCTTCCGCCTGACGCGCCCGATTGAGGCTTTGCCAGGCCCTGTCATAAGGGGCGTGGAGTTTTTGTGCTTCATCAAGGAGTTTCAGCTTCTTTTTCAGACTTTCGATGGACCCTTCTTTTTTTTCAAGGGCTTTGCGGCGCGCACAGACCGCTTCGTAGGAGGCAAAGAGGACCTGCTGCTTTTTTGCCCCTTCAAGGGCTGCTGTCGCTTTTTTAAGGACGGCATTGGCTTTTGCGGCTTCTTTTTCCTTTTCCTTCAATAGGCGCTTATTTTCGCTGAGCACCTGGACCAGTTCTTCCAGGGACGCGGTTTGGGCCTGTTCCAGCAGATGAGTCTTTTGGGCGGCTGTTTCTTCGTAGTCTTTTTTGAGGGCCTTTGCCCGCGCGTCGAGGGCTTCTTCCAGTTTTCGGTAGGCTTGGGTCTTGAAGAGGGTCTCCAAGATGATGCGGCGCTCTTTGGAATCGGCCATGAGGAAACGGCGGAATTCACCTTGGGGAAGGACCATGAGCTGACGGAACTGGGCCGCCTTGAAGCCTAAGATGGCTTCTACTTCCCTTGTGACGGCGCCGTAGCTTGACGCAAGGAGCGTGCGTTCCCCCTTATCATCGATTTCAACAAGGCAAGCTCCGGCAGGAACGCTCCGCGTTCCTTCGCCGCGCTGTTTTACAAGTTCCTGTTCCGGCGTCCTTGTCACCTCATAGGTGCGATCCTGGTTCGTAAAAACAAGCTGGACCTCGGTTTTTACTTTGGGGGACGCATAGTCGCTCCGTAAGGAGCGGTTTTCCCGCAGGTCGCCGCTGGCGGTTCCATAAAGGGCAAAGGTCATGGCATCAAGGATGGTCGTCTTGCCACTTCCCGTGGGACCGGTGATAAGAAAGAGCTGATGATTCTTAAGGACTGTAAAATCAATGGTTTCCTTGTCCGCATAGGGCCCAAAGGCCTGCATCATGAGTCGTCTTGGTTTCATCAGGCGTTCCTCCCTTCGCGTCGTGTTTCGTCAAGGACCTCGGCAAGGAGGCTTTGTTCCCTGTCATCCATAGACCGTTTCTGAATGGTTTCAAAAAAGTGTTCAAAAAGTTCTACTTCCGTAAGGTTCTTGCGCTGCCTAGCCGGATCTTCTTTCTTTTCTTTGGAAAGTCCTTCATACCCCAGCTGCAGGATATGGGGATAGACGGCTTCCAGGCGGCTTTTGGGGTCAAGGACAGGCGTACTGTCCGTGAGGACGATCTTAAGGTAATTCTCCCTTTCTTCCAGACGGGGATGAGTCAAAAGGTCCTCAAAGCGCCCCTTGAGGACAGAGAGCTCATGAGGGGGCGTGAGTACAAGCGGGGTTGTCGTGACATTTCCTGCTGCGTCCATGTCGACGATGATGACCCCTTTTTTCTGGCTTACTTCAGAAAAGGAATATTTCATGAGGGACCCGCAGTAAAAGGCCCGGTCTGACAGGCGCTGCTGGGCATGGAGATGGCCCAGGGCTGTATAGTGGAAAGCGTCATATAAGGAAAGGGCAACCGAACTGGAGCCACCGGCAGCAAGGGGCCGCTCCGAGTCAGGGGTGACTTGCGCCCCCGTGACAAAAGTATGGGACAGGGCAATCTTGCGTGACTTCTGCGGGATTTCCGAAAGAATCCCTGCAATCTGCCAGGAAAGGGCAGCTTCGTGGGTGGTCTTTTTATCCCCCGAAAGCTCCGTTGCCGTAAGGGGCTCGCAGTAGGGAAGCGGGGCCACGTAGATGGGACCTGTTTTGTCGGAAAGGATGACCGGTTTTGGCTTGGCACTTGCAGGCCCTGTGATAAAGAGGTTTTCCGACGCAAACAGGGCCCTGCCAAAATTAAGCCGGTCAGGGTTGTCATGATTGCCTGCAATGATGACGGTCGGGATCTTTTCTCCAAGGATGAGTTGGACGAGGATTTCATCAAGGGCGCGTACGGCTTCCGTGGGCGGGACGGAGCGGTCATAGATATCGCCTGCAATGAAGAGGGCATCGATCTTTTCCTCCCTGATGATGCTCATAAGCTCGCCAAGGACCGCCATCTGGTCCTCAAGGAGATGAAGGCCATGAAAGATGCGCCCCAGATGCCAGTCCGATGTGTGGAGAAAACGCATGATACCCATCCTTTCTGTACATGGAAAAAAGAAAAGGGCTGTGAAAAAATGAGCCAATCATCTCTTCGAAGCCCTTTCTTCGTCTGTTGTGGTTTTATGGTTTCATCAATAAAAAGGAACGGCAGCCGCTTGTCCGGGTCGTTATTCTAGGGCCCAAGCTCATTTTTCTAATCTTTTTTTTACGGCCGTCATCAGGGGTGACTTCATGATGAGTCCCGCTAGCAGGGCACCGCCTAAGGCACTCATGCCAAAGGGAATGACAAAAAAGTAAAAGGGTACGGTCTTTCCCATGAGGTAGGTACTCATGAACGAGGCGATGAGCGCGGCAACAAGACCCGTACCGATCATTTCACCCAGAAGGGAAGCTCCCTCTTTTTTTGTGCGGGTAAAGAACATTCCTGCAAGGTACGCCCCGACGATGCTTCCTGGAAAAGCCAGAAGGGAGCCGGTCCCCAATAGATTGCGCAAAAGGGCAATGAGAAAGGCCACAATAGCGGCTTTCTTGGGACCTATCAGGACACCAGCCAGGCAGTTGATAAGGCTCTGCATGGGAAAGCATTTGCTGACGCCGACGGGGATATAGAAAAGACCCGCCGTAAGGGTTCCCAAGGCAACAAAAAACGCGGATAAGGTAAGACAAAAGGATTTCATGGTCATGACCTCTTTTTATGGAATGGAACTGCTTTCCTTAGTATAGCCTACTTTGGGAGGCAAAAAAAGGGGCCCGGCCCGGTTTGTGAAGAAAAAAGGACAAATCATGACGCTTGCCCTTTCGTCGTGTATAATAGGGGAAGAACCTAGGAAAGGACACCTCGATGATGAAAAAGATCCTGCTTCTTTTTTGCCTTGTTTTTGGACTTTCTTTTGTCCCGACGGCCCAAGCGGCTATGATCAGTGAAAAACAGGAAATTGAAATGGGGGAAAGGGCGGGAAAAGCCCTGGAAGCCCAATATGGACTCTATCAGGATGATGAAGTGGCAAGCCGCATCGACCGCATCGGAAAAGCCCTTGCCGCTCATTCGACGCGGCAGATTCCCTATACCTTCAAAGTCCTCAATACACAGGACGTCAATGCTCTTGCTTGTCCCGGCGGCTTCATCTATGTCTATAAGGGCCTTGTGGATACCATGACCAGTGATGATGAGCTTGCCGCTGTCTTGGGCCATGAAATTGGCCACATTGAAAAGCGCCATACCGTCCATCAGATTGAAAAACAGATGGCCCTGTCCCTTCTTACCATCCTTGCTGGCGCGGCCAGCGGGGATCCTGGCGCAGGACTGGCCCTTGCTTCCACGGTCAGTTCGGCCCTCATGGCAAGCTACAGTCGGGGAGATGAGCGGGAAGCCGATCAGGAGGGCTTCCGTCTTGTGAAAGAAGCTGGCTTCAATCCCTATGGTGCTGCCGTTACGATGGCAAAACTCGAAGACCTTGCCAAGGATTATGGCAATCCCGAGTATGGTCTTTATTCATCCCATCCAGAACCGGAAGCCCGTCTTAAAGCTGCCCTCAAAGAGGTGGACGCCCTTCATCTGCCGGAAAAAGTAACGGAAAATGCAGATGGCAGTGCCACTGTATCTGATGGGGCGTTTTCCTATACATTCAGCAAAGCCAATGGCTATGATAAGCCCCTTTATCGGGCCCGCCTCATGGCAGGGGCCCTGTATCTGGTCGAAAAGAGAGGCCCTGTGGACGGGACTCATTTCATTTCCATTGACAGCGACCGCTCAAGTGATATCTATTATGAGGATATCCGCATCCTGCGTTTTTATGACAGTGACCGCGCGCTGGGAGAAAGCCTCAGTGATGGAGCGATGCGCATTACGGAACAGCTCCAGAAATGGGCGGCAGCTGCGGCTGATCGGCAAAAGGCGCAAAAAGCAGTCAGTATCCATCCGCCTCTTAAAAAAGCAGCCTAAGGAGGACTCACCATGGTGCCTTTACGAGAACATGAAACCCTTTGGCAGTACCTGAAAAAGCAGACGCGTCCCATCGTCCTTTATGGCATGGGAAATGGGGCGGATGCCATTCTTGATCGCTTGGACCGATTGGATATTCCCGTCAATGCCGTCTTTGCCAGCGATGAATTTGTCCGGGGGCAGGTTTTCCGGGGGTTTCCCGTCTTGACCTACGCCAAGGTTCACGCGGCCTATCCGGACGCCATCGTGCTCATTGCCTTTGCTAGCGAGCGGCCTGAGATCCTTGCCCGCTTTTTTGCCATCAGCCGTCAGCATGAGACCTACGCACCCCATCTGCCTTTATTTGGCGATGAATCAGTGGTCTCGCCGGCTTGGCTCCTTGCCCATGAAACGGAACTGGAAGCTGTCTATGAACGCCTTGCCGACAGCAAGAGCCGCCGTGTTTTTTGCGATATCCTTGACTATAAACTCAGCGGGAAACTGACCTATCTGGAAGGGGTCTCACGGCGGTGGGACGATCTTTTGACCCTTTTTTCCTGGTCCGACCGGGAACGCTATGTGGATCTTGGCGCCTATAACGGCGATACACTGCGGGAGTTCCTTGCCCTTACGGATGGTCAATATGAGCATCTGGATGCCGTAGAGCCGGACCCGAAGAACTTTAAGAAACTGCGGATCTTTGTGGAATCCCAGCAGATTCGCAAATGCGCCCTCCATCAAAAGGCTATTTGGAGCGGGATGACCTCTTTGCCGCTCGCTGCCAAGGGCGGCAGGATGTCCTATCTTGCGCAGACGGGAAAAACCGTCACGGAAGGGGTAAGCCTTGATGAAATCGTGGGGAAGGAGCGCGTCACCTATATCAAGATGGATGTGGAAGGCGCGGAAAAAGAGGCCCTTTTGGGTGGTGCGGAAAGCATCCATACGTGGCATCCCAAGATGCTCATTGCTGGCTACCATCATGATGATGACCTGTGGCGCCTGCCCCTATCCATTTGGCAGCTGGTACCGGAGTATCGTATCTATCTCCGCCGCCACCCTTATGTGCCGTGCTGGGAAATCAATTTCTTCTGCACTATATAAAAGTTAACAAAATGAAGCAGTTTTTCTTATATTCTTCTCTAAAAGGAATCATTCTGTTGTACCCTAAGACGGAATATGGTATGATTACCAAATACAGCAGTTCATTATGGAACTTGACTGACCACAGTAGAAAAGAAGGAAAGAAGGATGGGAAGTATGAAAAACTTGACCAATGCAAAAAAAGGCTTGATCCTCCTTGCCGTTGCTGTTTTGGGCCTTACGGCAGGATGTGGGGGCGATAAGGGGTCCGCACCAGCCCAAAAAGACAGTGCCAAGATTGGCGTTGTCCAGCTCGTGACCCACGATGCCCTTGATGCTGCCAATAAAGGCTTTATCGATGCCCTTGCAGCCAATGGCTACAAAGAAGGGCAGAATCTTGAAGTGGACCAGCAAAATGCCCAGGCTGACCAATCCAATCTGCAGACCATTGCCCAGCGTTTTGTCAACAACAAAGTGGACCTGATCTGTGCCATTGCAACGCCGGCTGCCCAAACCGTAGCTAATGCAACAAAGACCATCCCTATTTTAGGAACGGCCATTACGGATTACAAAGAAGCCAAGCTCGTCAAGGATAACGCAAAGCCGGGGACCAATGTTTCGGGCACGACGGACATGAACCCTATTGATAAGCAGGTTGACCTCTTAAAGACCCTCCTGCCCAAGGCCAAGACGGTCGGTGTCATGTACTGCTCCAGCGAAGTCAATTCCCAGCTCCAAGTTTCCATCATGAAGAAGATTGCCGGGGAAAAGGGACTGACCGTCAAGGAAGCGACGGTAACCAACGTCAATGATATCCAGCAGGCTGCCCAAGGCCTTGTGGCCCAAGGGGTCGACGTCATCTATATCCCGACAGATAACGTCATGGCTTCGGCCGTACCGGTTCTTACAAAGGTGACCAACGCTGCCAAGATTCCTGTGATTGCCGGTGAACCGGGGGAGGTCCGGAAGGGCGCTCTTGCGACCATCGGGATCGACTACTACAAACTAGGTTACCAGACGGGACTGATGGCCGTGAAGGTGCTTCGCGGGGAAGCAAAACCCCAGGATATGCCCATTGAAACCCAAAAGGATGTCAAGGCAACGGTCAATGATACGGCAGCTAAACTTCTGGGAATCACCATCCCGGAATCCATCCGTAACGGTGCCGATGTTGTCCAATAAGAAGAAAATGGGTCAAAAAAGATCCATGACGGAGCTGCAGCTGGTAAGAGCACTGCAGCTTCGTTCTGATTTATGAGCGATAAAGGAGGCAGCATCCGTTATGATTGATTTGATAATTCCCACTCTCTCCCAAGGACTTTTGTGGTCCCTCTTGGCTCTTGGTGTCTACATCACGTTCCGGGTCCTTGATTTTGCCGATATGACCGTCGAAGGGTCCTTTCCCTTGGGTGCCGCCATTTGTGTCTATTTCCTGATCCGGGACCATCATCCCTTGCTGGCCCTGCTTGCCGCTGGTCTTTTGGGCGGCGTTGCAGGCATCGTGACGGGACTTCTTCACACGAAGCTTCGCATCCCGTCGCTGCTTGCAGGAATCCTTTCCATGATTGCCCTTTATTCCGTCAACCTGCGTATTATGGGTAAAGCCAATGTTTCCCTTTTGGGAAAGGAAACAGCGTTTACCTATATGGAAACCTTGGGCCTTGACTATGCCCAGTCCGTCTTTATCGTAGGGCTCTTGGCCACGGTGGTCATCGGGACCTTGATCTACTGGTTCTTTGGTACGGAAATCGGAGCCGCCATCCGGGCCACGGGTTTTAACCCGCAAATGATCCGCGCCCAAGGCATCGATACCAATGTCATGCTTCTTTTGGGGCTTTTCCTGAGTAATGCCCTCACCGCCATGGCTGGCGCCTTCATTGGCATGAACAATGGCTTTTTCGATGTGGGGATGGGCGTAGGCACCATCGTCATCGGCCTTGCATCTGTCATCATTGGGGAAGTCCTCTTTGGCACGCGGAGTTTCAAGAACAGCTTGGTTTCCGTTATCCTCGGATCCATCGTTTACCGTTTTGTCATTGCCATCGTGCTCCAGATGGGAATGCCACCCAACGATCTCAAGCTGTTTACGAGTGTGCTTGTCGTCATTGCCCTTGCTCTGCCCATGATGCGGGATAAGGTCCAGAGAAGAAAGGTGGGCTGACCATGCTGGAACTGAAAAATATCAGTAAGACCTTTTTTCCCGGAACCATCAATGAGAAAAAAGCTTTGCGCGGCGTCGATCTCCATATGGAAACGGGGGATTTCATCACTATCATCGGTGGCAATGGTGCGGGGAAATCGACACTCCTAAATTCCATTGCCGGTGTCTTTCCCATTGATGAAGGATCCATCACCATTGATGATGTGGAGCTTACCCAGATGCCGGAACATCAACGGGCCCGCTATATTGGCCGCGTTTTCCAGGATCCCATGATGGGTACGGCAGCCGGCATGATGATTGAAGAAAATCTCGCCATAGCCAGCCGCCGCGGCAAAAGGCCGGGGCTCTCCTGGGCCCTTAAGGAAGAGGAACGTTCCCATTTCAGGGAACTGTTAAAGGAACTGGACCTAGGACTTGAAGACCGCCTGACTGCTCGGGTGGGACTGCTTTCCGGCGGACAGCGCCAAGCTCTGACGCTCCTTATGGCCGCCATGAACCATCCTAAATTGCTCCTTCTTGATGAGCACACGGCGGCCCTTGATCCAAAAACGGCCGAAAAGGTCCTTGCCCTGACGCAAAAAGTCATTGCCCGGGACCATCTGACAAGCCTCATGATTACGCACAATATGCGGGATGCCCTGCGTTTTGGCAACCGCCTCGTCATGATGAATGCCGGCCGCATCGTTGTCGATGTGGGCGGCGAAGAAAAAAAGCGGCTGACCATCCCGGACCTCCTGAATCTCTTTGAAAAGGCCTCGGGAGAAGAACTTGATAATGATCGAATGATCCTGGGCTGATCTGGGATCAATAATTGAACGAGAGGGGACATGACTTCCATGAAGAAAGTACCATTTGTTACGAAAGCACAGGTCGAGGAAATTGCAAAGACTTATCCAACGCCATTTTACATCTATGATGAAAAAGGTATCCGCGAAACGGCACGGAAAATCAACCAAGCCTTTTCCTGGAACAAGGGCTATAAGGAATATTTTGCTGTCAAGGCAACGCCCAACCCTTATATTTTGAAGATCCTCCAAGAAGAAGGCTGCGGGACCGATTGTTCGTCCTACACGGAACTTTTGATGAGTAAGGTCTGCGGATTTTCCGGCCGTGACATCATGTTCTCGTCAAATGATACACCGGACCAGGATTATCGCCTGGCCGCTGAACTGGGAGCCATCATCAACCTTGATGACTTTACCATGATTGACACGGTAGAGCGTCTCGTCGGTATCCCGGAAACAATTTGTTGCCGCTATAATCCGGGCGGTACCTTTGCCCTTGGCAATGACATCATGGATAATCCTGGCGACTCCAAATATGGGATGACCAAGGCCCAGCTCATGGAAGCCTTCAAGATCCTCAAGAAGAAGGGCGCCAAGGAGTTTGGCATCCATGCCTTCCTTGCCAGCAATACCGTGACCAATGAATATTATCCGGAACTGGCCCGCCAGCTTTTTGAACTGGCCGTGGAAGTCAAACATGAAACGGGGATTGCCGTCAGCTTCATCAATCTTTCCGGCGGCGTCGGCATTCCTTACCGTCCGGACCAGACGCCAAATGATATCCTGGCCATTGGTGAAGGGGTTCACCGCGTCTATGATGAGGTCTTTGGTCCTGAAGGCATGACAGACGTGCGTCTCATGACGGAAATGGGCCGCTTTGTCACGGGGCCTTATGGAGCACTTATCGCAAGGGCCATCCATTTCAAGCATATCTATAAGGAATATGTCGGTCTTGATGCCTGCGCGGCCAACTTGATTCGTCCTGCCATGTACGGAGCCTACCATCATATTACGGTCCTTGGCAAGGAAAATGCCCCCTGCGATCATAAATATGACGTGACGGGCGGCCTCTGTGAAAACAATGATAAGTTCGCCGTTGACCGGATGCTGCCGGAAATTGAAGAAGGTGACTATCTTTTCCTTCATGATGCCGGCGCCCACTGCTACGCCATGGGCTACAATTATAACGGTAAGCTATGGTGCGCAGAACTCCTGCTCCAGGAAGACGGAACCGTCAAGATGATCCGCCGCGCCCAGACTCCGAAAGACTATTTTGCAACCCTCGACTTTACTGGTCTTTTTGATGGAGTGGAATGATGAAGAAAAATGACACGGAAAGACCCTTGGAAGGGATGATCCATATCCCGACACTGAAACTGCGCCTTGCCCTTGAAGGAATTCTCGTTGGCCTGTTTGCCGGTGGCTGTATTGCCCTTTTGCGCAGCTGCCTTGAATACGTTTCGGAACGGCGCTCCCTCATGGTGGCTTTTTTGCAGAACGTCTCCATGACCTACGCCTCCTTCTGGGTCCTTGCCCTTGTGATGACGAGCCTTGTCATCAGCGGCCTTGTTAAATGGGTCCCCATCGCTGGCGGCAGCGGCATCCCTCAAGTGCGCGGTATCGTCATTGGCGTTTATTCCAGCCTCCATTGGTTTCGTGTCATCGTGGTCAAACTCATCACAACCGCACTGGGGATTGGAGCGGGGCTGTCCATGGGGCGGGAAGGACCTTCCGTCCAGATTGGCGGTATGGCAGGTCAGGGCATAGGCAAACTCTTCCGTAACTCCAATGTGGAGACTCGGGCCCTCATCAGCAGTGGTGCGGGGGCCGGACTTGCCGCCGCCTTCAATGCGCCGATGGCAGGCTGCCTTTTTACGATGGAAGTCATCCATAAAAACCTTTCCGCCCTTGTCATGCTGCCAACCCTTATGGCCAGCCTGACGGCCGCTGTAGTGGCTCACTTCGTGTTTGGCACGGAAACGGTTTTTGCTATTCCGCGTATGCCCATCCTCGATGCGGCCTATTTGCCCCATTTGGCCCTTTTGGGGCTTTTTACGGGGACAATCGGGGTGCTTTTCAATAAGGCATCCCTGAACATGGGGCGTTTCTATGGCCTCTCTTTTTTCAAGGCACCGTGGATAAAGCTCCTTTTCCCGCTCCTTCTTACCATCCCTCTCACGTTCTTTTTTCCCTACGTATTGGGGGCCGGGGATGGGGTCATAGAAGATATGGTGGAACTTAAGGGAACGGTTCCCTTCATCATCCTGCTCCTTGTCGGGAAATTTGCCTTTACCATGTTCAGTACCGGTTCCGGCGCGCCAGGCGGCTCCCTTCAGCCTATGCTCGTACTAGGGGCCATCTGCGGAGGCCTTTACGGTAACCTTGCTGCAGGCCTTGGCCTTTTGCCGCCGGAATATCGGCTCCATATGGTGGTCTTTGCCATGGCCGGCTTTTTCACGGGCTCTGTCAGGGCTCCTGTTACGGGGATCCTGCTTCTCTTGGAACTGACAGGCCGGTTCTATCATATGGTTCCCCTCGGTATCGTTACACTTTTTGCCTATGCTGCAGGTGAACTGCTCCGCGATCGGCCCATCTTTGACGCTATTCTCGAAGATGACCTTAAGGTCCGCTTCCCGAAAACGGCCAAAAAGGACCAGCTGCAGCGCAATCCCTATGTTTATGAAGCTGCTGTGGAAAGCGGTTCCCTTGCTGAAGGCAAAAGCTTGAAGGAGTTGAAGTTTCCTGGCAAAGCCCTGGTGGTTTCCGTGCGGCGTGGTGACAGTACCCTCATCCCCGACGCCAGCCTTGTGCTTATGCCAGGTGATTATCTTTACATTCTCCCTAACGAGGCACGGATCTCAGACCTGACTGGCCTGCTCAAGACCCAAGAAAAAGAATAAGGTTTTTCCCCTGCGGCTGCCGCAGGGTTTTTTCGTCATGAACCTTCCTTCTGGATTCCCTGCGTTTTTCGCTGCCTTCCTATGTTATAATAAAAAGTACGAAACATAAGGAGGTATGGCCATGGAAGAAGACAGTCTGTTTAAGACCCCTCACCATGAACCGTTGGCGGAACGGCTCCGACCCAAGACGCTGGATGAGTTCCAGGGGCAGCAGCACCTACTGGGTAAAGGCAAAGTCCTGCGCAACTTGATTGAAAGGGACCAGATTTCTTCCATGATTTTCTGGGGCCCGCCCGGCGTGGGAAAGACAACCCTTGCAAAGATCATCGCCCATACGACAAAAGCCAGTTTCATCACTTTTTCGGCTGTGACCAGCGGCATCAAGGAAATCCGCGCGGTCATGCAGCGGGCGGATGAACAGACGCGGTTTGGCCAGCGGACCATCGTCTTTATCGACGAAATTCACCGCTTCAACAGGGCCCAGCAGGACGCCTTCCTACCCTTTGTAGAAAAAGGAAGCATCATCCTTATCGGGGCGACGACGGAAAACCCGTCCTTTGAAGTAAATGGTGCCCTTTTGTCCCGCTGCAAGGTTTTTGTTCTCAAGGAGCTTACGACAGAAGACATCATGGCCCTTTTGAAACGGGCCTTGACCGATTCCCGGGGCTTGGGAGACCAGCATATCCATATGGATGATGACAAGCTCCGCATTGTCGCGGAATTTGCCAGCGGGGATGCCCGCAGTGCCCTGTCCACGCTGGAAATGGTCGTCCTAAATGGGGACGCAAGGGAAGATGGAATCTATGTGACGGAAGAGACCCTAAAAGAGTGCACGAGCCAAAAATCCTTCCTGTATGACAAATCTGGGGAGGAGCACTATAATCTCATTTCCGCCCTCCACAAATCCATGCGCAATTCCGATCCCGATGCCGCTGTCTATTGGCTTGCCCGCATGCTGGAGGCGGGGGAGGATCCTTTATACATTGCCCGCCGCGTTGTTCGCTTTGCCAGTGAGGATGTCGGGATTGCTGACTCCCGGGCCCTTGAAGTGGCCGTTGCTGCCTATGAGGCCTGTCATTTCATCGGGATGCCTGAGTGCTCCGTCAACTTGGCCCATGCGGTCATCTATATGGCTATGTCCCCTAAGTCCAACGCCATGGAGCTTGCCTATATTGAAGCACGGGAAGACGCGCTGCATCATCTGCAGGAACCGGTTCCGCTTGTCATCCGCAATGCTCCGACCGCCCTCATGAAGGAAGCGGGATACGGCAAAGGCTACATTTATGCCCATGATACAAAGGAAAAGATCGCGGCCATGGACTGCCTGCCTGATTCCCTTAAGGGACGGCGTTACTACCACCCTACAGAAGAGGGGTTTGAAGTGCGCTATAAGGAGCGTCTGGAAAAGATCCTTCAATGGAAGGCGGCCCAGCGGTCCAAATAACTATCTGAAAAAGGAGTTCCATGATGATCATTGGTATTGGTGTTGACCTTGTTGAGGTCAGCCGGATAGAAAAGGCCCTCCAGCAGGAAGGCTTCAAGGAAAAAATCTTTACGGACGAGGAAATTGCGTACTGCGAAAGCAAGAAATGCCATGCGGCAGAATCTTTTTCCGGACGCTATGCCGTGAAGGAAGCGGTGGGCAAGGCCCTTGGAACAGGCATCCTGCCTGGTCAGTTTGAAAAAATTGAGACCCTGCCTGATGCCACGGGGGTGCCTCAGGTCCATCTTTTGGGGCCGGTCCTCATTACGGCCATGAACCGTCGCGTCAATAAGGTCCATGTTTCCATCAGTCATACGAAGGATCTTGCCATCGCACAAGTGGTATTGGAGGGATAAGGGTGAAACTCATAGGAAAAGAGGCCATGAAAGATGTGGATGCCCGTCTGATTAAAGACATGGGTTTTCCTGAGACGGTGCTCATTGAAAATGCCGGCCGCGCCGTAGCCGAAGAAGCCTGTGCCTTTTTGGGCGGCGCTGCAAGAAAACGGATAGTCCTTTTGTGCGGCAAAGGAAATAATGGCGGTGACGGGCTGGCGGCCCTGCGCTTTTTGTCGCGTTTTGGCGCTTCCTGCTCCCTTATCCTTACGGCTGAGCCGGAACAGATGGGAAAGGCTGCTCAGGCAGAACTTGTAATGACGGAGGGGTTTGCTTTTCCCCGCTTTGTATGGGAAAAAGAGCCCCAAAAGGCCCTTGCAGCGGCTCGACAGGCAGATCTCCTTTTAGATGGCCTTGTAGGAACGAGCTTTCATGGCAGCCTCCGGGAGCCCATCCTTTCCTTTGTACGCGCCCTTAAGGAGCTGACTGTTCCTATCCTTGCCATCGACCTGCCAAGCGGCGTTGACGCCGATACGGGAAAAGCCGCCCTTGCCCTCAAGGCGGACCTTACAGTGACCATGGTGGCCCCCAAGCCCGGTCTTTATCTTTATCCCGGTGCCCTTTATGCAGGTGCGGTCAAGGTGCATACCATCGGCACGCCCAAACAGGTGGAAGAAGAGGCAAAAAGCACCATGACCCTGCTTGATGACGCTTTTGTTGCGCCCCTGCTGCCCCATCGCCCCAAAAACGCCCATAAGGGAACTAATGGACGCATTGCCCTTGTAGCAGGCTCCCGCGGTTATATTGGGGCGGCGGAGCTTGTAAGCAAAGCTGCCGTTCGTGCTGGTGGGGGACTTGTGACCGTTTATACGGAACAAGCAGCCTGGGAGCCTCTTGCCATCAAAAGTACGGAAGTCATGGTCAAGACCTTTGACCCCCTTGACGTGGAAGCCTCCGTACAGGAACTTTTATCCAGTGATGTCGTTGCCATTGGCCCCGGCCTAGGCAAAGCACCGGAAACGGTACGATTTGTCAGAAGCCTTGTTCAGCAGCTTCCCATGCCCCTTGTCATCGATGCGGATGGCCTCAATGCCCTAGCCGGTGAAGACGCGCTGCTGCTTCGTCTCCCTAATAAGATCCTGACGCCCCATCCCGGTGAGATGGCGCGTCTTTTGGGAATTCCTACGGCCGATGTCCTTGATGACCCAATCCAATGCGCTCGTCTAGGTGCCAAAAGATGGAATGCCATTGTTGTCCTTAAATGCGCGCCGACGCTGATTGCCCTGCCAAACGGTGAACTCTTTGTGAATTCTACGGGCAATGAAGGCATGGCAACCGGCGGCTCCGGCGATGTCCTGACAGGGACCGTGGCAGGCCTTTTGGGACAGGTCCATACGGCGTCTGCTGCAGCTCTGTCCGGAGTTTATGTTCATGGTCTTGCCGGTGATCTTGCCAAAGGGGAGGGAACAGTCGGCATGAAGGCGGGAGACCTGCTGGATAAGCTTCCCTCAGCCATCCAGAAAGTGCTGCGTCATGCGTGAACCGATTGTTTAAAATGGCGCGGCTTGTCTTCTTTGATTTGCAAGGGAAGGCATATCGTGGTAAAATCGACGGGTATAAAGGGAGGTCCCATCGTGTTAAAAAAAATCCTGCTCATGAGCTGCGCCCTTCTGGCTCTTGTTGGTGCCACGGTAGTGCACGCAGCCCCAAGAATTACAAAAGTTGCCTATGGTGTCAGTCCTGACCGCCAGCTCCGCGTGGTCCTTGAAACAACAACGCCTGCCCGCATGCGTTCCGAATTCATTGAAAAGGAACTGCAGGTTACGGTCGGCGCACGGCTCAATTCAAGCGTGTCCCGTTCCTATGTCCCCAAGAATGCGCCCTATGTCAGTAAGGTTGTCCTTGAACCTAAAGGGTCGGAGACCTTGGTTCGGATCCATATGAAACGGAAACTGGATAAAGGGGATTACAAGACCTTCAATCTAAAGCGCGATTCTGTCAACAAGCGGCCGACCCGCTCCGTCATCGACGTCATTGCCGGTCCGAGCCGTAAGACCTTTGACACGAAAAAGAAATCTTCGTCCTTGGAAAAGAAGCCCTGGCGCCCAAGTACGCAGGGATCTGGTTATTCCGTTGTGGGCGGGATTGAAGGCAAACGCATTACCTTGGATCCTGGACATGGCGGTACGGATCCGGGTACCCATGGTCTTGTGACGGGTGTCTACGAAAAGAATATTACCCTTCCCATTTCAAAGATGGTGAAAGCGTACCTTGAAGACAAAGGAGCCATCGTCTATATGACGCGTACGACCGACGTTGATGTCTATGGACCTGATGCAACGGACGTACAGGAACTGCAGGCCCGTGTCGATGTGGCAGAGGAAAATAAATCTGACCTGTTCATTTCCCTCCATATCAACGCCAGTGTCAATACCAGTGTCGGCGGCTATTCCACTTACTATCATCCGAAGACCAAATATGATATCCAGGTTGCCCAATGCATCCAAGATGAGCTGCTAAAGACGGGAGACCTCGAAGATCTCGGTGTGCGCTACGCCAATTTCTACGTCAATAAGCGCAGCACCATGCCAGGGGCCCTGGTCGAAATGCTCTTTTTGACCAACAAACGGGAAGAAAAGCTGCTCAATAACAGCTGGTTCCAAAAGAAGATCGCCAAGGCCATTGCCGATGGGATCGAAGATTTCTATAATCAGCATCGGGGAGGTTGAGGAAGATGAAACATCGCATTGCTGCACTGACTGCTGCTCTTTCCCTCGTTCTTGCAACCAGCCTTTTAAGCGGCTGTGAAGGACCAGGAACCCAACCTTCCGCGTCTCAAAATACGGCCGTTACGCAGGAGCAGAAGACCCAGACGGTCAAACGGGTCATCTACCGCGCTGATGGCAAGGGCACGGAAAAGCTCAAGGCCGTTGAAGTTGAAATCGGGGCCCATGAGAAAAATCCCTATCTTGTCGTTTTGAAACGGCTTGTTGAAAAAGCCCCCAAGGAAGAAACTACATTTCCAAAGGGACTGAGCGTCAAGGATGTTACCGTTAAGGATGGGATTGCTTCCGTCGATTTCAATGATGTCTTCCTATCAAGGCGGCACAATGACTATGACAACACCATGATGGTCTACGCCGTTGTCAATACCTTGACGGAATTCAAGGACGTAAAAAAAGTCAAATTTCTCGTGGACGGCAAACCGGTCGAGGTCCTCGGTCAGATGGACCTTTCTGATCCCCTGTCGCGGGAAGAATCTTTCCTTGTAAAAAAGTGAAAGTATAGAAGTGAAAAAGGGAACAAGAGGGGTTTGCCCTGTTGTTCCCTTTTTCTTTTTCCGGCTTCCTGCAAGGGACCTTGTGAGCCCATAGGGCGGTGTCTTCTTCTTTATGAATCAGCCGTTTGGACTGTAAAATCCGTTTGCATGAAGTTCGCCCTTTATTATATAATGGTGAACATAATCTCGGAAGGAAGTGGCGCTGTGCAGATCAACTGGTACATCTTGATTGCCCTGGTCCTTTATTTTGCCATTCTTGTGACCATTGGGCTTGTAACATTTAAAAAAGATGAGGATATGGAAGGCTACGCCTTAGGCGGACGGGCCCTGGGCCCTTGGGTTACCTCCATGAGTGCGGAAGCCTCGGATATGAGCGGCTGGATGCTCATGGGACTGCCTGGCTATGCCTATATGGCGGGCATTTCTGCTTTTTGGATTGCCATTGGTCTCATCTTAGGCACTTGGGCCAATTGGGCCGTGACAGCAAGGCGGCTGCGTGTCTTTACCCAGGTCATGAATAACTCCATTACGCTTCCGGAGTATTTTGACAACCGTTTCATGGATACCAAAAAGAGCCTGCGTATTGCGTCAGCCTTCTTCATTTTCATCTTCTTTTTGATCTACACTTCGTCAAGCTTTGTTGCTGGCGGCAAACTCTTTAACACGGCCTTTGGAATGGATTATCACACAGCGCTGTTTTTGACGGCCGGCATCGTGGTCTTTTACACCTTGATGGGAGGTTTTGCGGCCGTCTGCTGGACGGACCTGTTCCAAGGCTTTCTCATGTTCTTTTCCATTCTAATCGTGCCTGTAACAGCTATGTATTACATTGGCGGCGTGGGGCCTACCATAACCCGCCTTAATGCCATCAGTTCAAACTACTTTAGCATGATTGAAGGGGCCGATGGCAGTGTACTCAGTTTGACGGCCATCGTTTCCCTTGTGGGCTGGGGCTTGGGCTACTTTGGACAGCCCCATATCCTGGTCCGTTTCATGGCCATCCGTTCTTCCAAGAACATCAAACAGGCCACCCACATCGCCGTGACCTGGGTCGTCGTTTCCCTTGCTATGGCTGTCCTCGTAGGTCTCACAGGCCGCGTCGAACTGGGGGACAGCCTCAAGGGCAGTGCGGCTGAAACGGTATTTATGCACATGAGCGGCCGTTATTTCCATCCCTTTATTGCGGGAATCATCACGTCGGGTATCCTGGGCGCTATCATGAGCACTTCGGATAGTCAGCTCCTTGTTGCCGCCTCAAGCTTTACGACGGATTTCTATAAGATTCTCATCCATAAGAAGGCTACGGCGAAGGAACTTGTCATGGTAAGCCGTATTATGATTGTTGTTGTCTCCGTCCTGTCCCTGATCCTTGCCCTGGATCCAAACAGCATGATTCTCACCATTGTGTCCTATGCCTGGGCCGGCTTTGGTTCTGCCTTTGGACCGCTGGTCATTCTTTCCCTTTACTGGCGCCGTATGACAACAAAGGGTGCCCTGGCAGGAATTATTGTCGGCGGGTCGACCGTCCTTATCTGGAAAAATTTCTTTGCCTCCACGGGCCTTTATGAAATCATCCCTGGTTTCATTCTTTCCCTTGCTGCCATTGTTGTGGTGAGCCTTCTTGACCGGGAACCGCCCAAGGAAATGACTGATCATTACGATGAAGCGGTAAGGACCCTTCAAAATGAAGCTTGACACGATAGACTGTGAAAAATGAGCGATTCATTTTTCGCAGTCTTTTTTTATGCATGATTCTAAAAAAACGTGAGGAAGAAACGCGTCTGCAGCAACACATTTACCGCAATGTGGCAATCAGTCCCAGGCCAAATACAAGAGATGGCAGTTTTTGCATCACTGCGTCACAGCATTAAAGCAATCCGCTTTTTTGACTGACCAAAAAAACGGGAGGGGCCCCCTTGTTTCTCGGCCCTATTTATATTATAATGTCATATATTTGTGATTTTTGGGTTGGCTAGGACCGGCAGGATAGTAGCTCATCCGTTCCTGTACGGACAAGCCGCCCGTAACAAGCTGGAACAGGGTACCCCTCGCAGTCAGGAATCCCTTCCCACCTATGGGAACACGCAGTCATATATGGAGTTTTTTGAGGGCTTGCTCTTGCTAGCGCTGGACCCAGCACCGGCACAAGGGAGCAATCCCTCTACTTTGTTTGTAGGAAAGAGGAGGCATCATGGTTCCTGTCAAGGTGACGATTGTCAGCTGGAACAAAAATGATCCAGAAGGGCCGTCCACGTTCATTGCCTTCGGGAAGATGACCGAAAAGGGCGGCGTGACCTATGTCCGTTATGAAGAAAGCAAGCTGACGGGCATGGATAAAACGACAACGACCTTGAAATGGTCAGAACAGGCGCTGACTATCATTCGCCATGGCCGTTTTGAGCACAGACAGCATTATGAACGAGGCCGCAATACGCTGTTTCAATATCGGACACCGTATTTTTCCCTGCCCATGTGCGTCTTCACCCGTCAGTTGGAAATGAAGCGGGGAGAGGGACGATGGGACCTGACCTTGGAATATGATATGGAAATCGACCGCCAGCCGAATGGATCCCTTCGGCTATCGATTGTTGTTGAGGAGGAACATAAGAGTGGACATCAAGAAAGTACTCACTGAGGCCGTCAGCGAAGCGGTCCAAAAGGCCATCCAGGCCGGCACCTTGAAAGAAGGGAAAATGGTTCCCCTGGTCTTTACGGTACCGCCCCAAAAAGCTTTTGGCGATTTTGCAACAAATTTTGCCCTTCAGGCAGCCCGCAATTTTCATTGCCCGCCCCGCGTGATTGCTGACGCTGTCGTAAAATACCTGGACTGCAGTGCCGTCGAAAAGATGGAAGTGGCCGGTCCGGGCTTCCTCAATTTCTATTTGAAATCAGACTGGCTCTATGAAGGGCTCGCAAGGATCCTTGAAAAAGGGGAGAGCTATGGGAACCTTCCCAAAAAGGCTGGTGAAAAGATCCAAATCGAATTTGTGAGTGCTAACCCGACGGGCCCCCTTCATGTGGGGCATGGCCGTGGGGCCGCTGTTGGGTCGAGCCTGGCTAACCTTATGCTTGCTGCCGGTTACGATGTGACGAGGGAATACTTAATCAATGACGCAGGCAACCAGATGCATAACCTGGCCCTTTCCGTCAATGCTCGCTACTTGGAGCTTTTTGGAAAAGAAGTGTCTTTCCCGGAAAATGGCTACCATGGAGAAGATATCATCGTCACAGCCCGGCGCATCAAAGAAAAATATGGCGATAAGTTCCTTCATATGGAAGAAACAGAGCGTCTTTCCGCTTTCCAGACTCTTGCCAAGGATGAAAAGCTTGCAGCCTTGCGGGAAGATCTGGAGGCCTTTAACTGCAAGTTTGATGTGTGGTTCAGCGAACAGAGCCTTCACGACGCGGGTAAGATCAAGGAAGCCGTGGATACCCTCCAGAAAAAGGACTACGTCTACGAAAAAGGCGGTGCCCTCTGGTTCCGTTCCACTAAGTTCGGGGATGATAAGGATCGTGTTGTCATTCGTGACAACGGGGTGTCGACCTATTTTGCCGCCGATATTGCCTATCATCAAAATAAATTTCAGCGGGGGTTTGACCGTATCATCAACTTATGGGGAGCCGATCATCACGGCTATATCACCCGCGTGAAAGCGGCCATGGAAGCCTTGGGGTACGATCCAAGCCATTTGGAGATTCTCATCCTTCAAATGGTCAGCCTCTATCGCAATGGCGAACTGGTCAAGATGAGCAAGCGGACGGGCAAGGCCGTCACACTCAATGAGCTTATTGAAGAAGTCGGAACGGATGCTGCACGCTATTTCTTCATCATGCGCAGCATGGACAGTCAGCTTGACTTTGACCTGACTTTGGCAACGGAACATTCCAATGATAACCCGGTGTACTATGTACAGTATGCCCATGCCCGTATCTGCAGCATCTTGAAGCAGATGGAAGAGGAACACATTGCCCTCGATCCTCACTGTGACCTGTCAGTTCTTGGGGAACCAGTGGAAATCGACCTCATCAAGAAACTGGGTGACTATGAGGATTTGGTGGAAACGGCAGCGGCTGAACGGGCACCCCATAAGATTGCCCATTACGTCTATGAACTTGCCGGTATTTTCCATTCGTTTTATAATCAGTGCCGCGTGCTGGGCGTCGATCCAAAACTTCAGCAGGCTCGTTTGGCCCTTATTATGGCCACGCGCCATACGCTGCGCCATGGTTTGATGATTCTCGGTGTTTCCGCACCGGACCATATGTAATTTTTCTATAGCAACAACAGATAAGGGAGGAAAAACATGACCAAGTATATTTTCGTAACGGGCGGTGTTGTTTCGTCTTTGGGTAAGGGCATCACGGCAGCGTCCTTGGGCCGTCTCCTCAAGAGCCGCGGCTATAGGGTAACGATCCAGAAATTCGATCCTTACATCAATATCGATCCCGGTACGATGAGCCCGTATCAGCACGGTGAAGTTTTCGTCACCGATGACGGCGCGGAGACGGACCTTGACCTGGGCCATTATGAACGTTTCATCGATATCAACTTGACTCGCAACTCCAACGTTACGGCTGGCCGGATCTACCAATCTGTTATCGACAAGGAACGTCGCGGTGATTATCTGGGCCGTACGGTACAGGTCATTCCTCACATTACCAACGAGATCAAGGAACGGGTCTACCGCGTAGGCCGCGAAGAAAATGCGGATTTTGTCATTACGGAAATTGGCGGGACTGTAGGGGATATTGAAAGTGAACCCTTCCTTGAAGCCATTCGCCAAGTCAAGAAGGATGTACCCCGCAATGACTGCCTCTACATCCATGTCACCTTGGTTCCTTATATTGCTGCTGCCGGCGAACTGAAGACCAAACCGACCCAGCACAGCGTAAAGGAACTGCGCAGCATCGGCATCACCCCGGATATCCTCGTCTGCCGCAGTGAGCATGAAGTCAGCAAGGAAATGCGCGAAAAGATTGCCATGTTCTGCGATGTGGATACGGATGCTGTCTTCCAAGCCCTGACGGCAAAGAGCATCTATGAAGTGCCTCTCCTGCTCCAGGAACAGGGCATGGACAAGGTCGTCCTCAAGAAACTCAACATGGAAGACCGTCCCTGCGACATGAAGGAATGGAAGGACATGGTTGACAAGATCATGGCCCCCCACAAGGACAAGACGAAAATCGGCGTCGTAGGAAAATACGTCGAACTGCCCGATGCTTACATCAGTATCGTCGAAGCCTTGAAGCATGCCAGCTTCTACAACCATGCCGATGTGGAAATCGAATACATCAATGCGGTTGATGTGGAAAGCCCGGAAGCAAATCTTGACGAAATCTTCAAGGGCATTGATGGGATCCTTATCCCCGGCGGCTTTGGTGACCGCGGAATTGAGGGCATGATTCGTTCTGCCCAGTATGCCCGGGAACACAAGATTCCTTTCTTTGGTATCTGCCTTGGCATGCAGTGCGCTGTCATCGAATATGCTCGCAACGTATGCGGTATGAAGAAGGCCAACAGCACGGAATTTGATGAAGCTACGCCGTATCCTGTGATTTACCTCATGCCGGAACAGATGAGCGTTGAAATCAAGGGTGGAACCATGCGTCTTGGGAAGTACCCCTGTAAGCTCATTGCCGGCAGCCATGCCGAAGAAGCTTATGGAACCGACCTCATCAGCGAACGCCATCGTCATCGCTATGAAGTCAACAACGACCTTAAGGAAGAACTCTTCTCCCATGGACTGGTTCAGGCTGGGACGTTGCCTAACGGCAAACTGACGGAAATTGTCGAACTGCCGGAAAGCGAACATCCTTGGTATGTTGGGGTCCAGTTCCATCCGGAACTGAAATCCCGTCCGACCAATCCGCATCCGCTGTTTAAAGCGTTCATTGCGGCTGCCTTGAAAAACCAGAAGCATTGAGTTTATGACAGAAGCAGGAAAATCCTTTCCTGCCCTCCTGTTGTGATAAGAGGGGATGCGGCAGGCTGCACCCCATGAAGCAGGTTCCCTCATAAGGAGGGAGACGGCTGGCAGATGTTAGAAAATCCAGCCCAACAAGATAATGGAGGCGTAATGATGAACAGAGAATTATCCATGGAATTTGTACGCGTAACGGAAGCTGCAGCCATTGCGAGCGCCAGAGGCGTTGGCCGTGGGGATAAAAACGGCATTGACCAACTGGCCGTCGATGCTATGCGCAAGATGTTTGATACGGTAAACATCAGTGGGACCGTCGTCATCGGCGAAGGCGAAATGGACGAGGCTCCGATGCTCTACATTGGGGAACATGTCGGTGCCGGCGGCCCTGAAGTGGATATCGCTGTCGACCCTGTTGAAGGCACGAACCTTGTTGCTAAAGGACAGCCCGGTGCCATTGCCGTTATTGCGATTGCTCCGAAAGGATGCCTGCTCCATGCGCCTGATATGTACATGGACAAGATTGCTGTCGGTCCCCGTGCCAAAGGCTGCATCAACATCGATGATCCCGTTTCCGCTAACCTCGAACGGGTTGCCAAGGCCCTGAATCGCGGAGTCGGTGACCTTACGGTTGTTGCCCTTGACCGTCCACGTCATCGCAAGATCATTGAAGAAGTGAGGGCAGCTGGCGCTCGGATCCGTCTTATCAGCGATGGGGACGTCGATCCAATTATCAATGCAGGAATCGAAGGAACCGGTATCCATATGTACATCGGTCGCGGCGGTGCCCCGGAAGGTGTTCTTGCTGCAGCTGGACTCAAATGCTTGGGTGGCGATATGCAGGCCCGCCTCTGCCCGGAAAATGAAGAACAGGAAGAACGCTGCCATAAGATGGGCATTTCCGATGTGAAGCAAATCCTCACCATTGATGATCTGGTAAAGGGTGATGACGTTATGTTCACCGCTTCAGGAATCACGAACTGTGATCTGCTCCACGGCGTCAACTTCTTCGGAAACGGCGCTCGTACCCATACGATTTCCATGCGCTATGCAACGGGCACGGTCCGTTTCGTTGATGCTGTCCACACCTTTGATCGCAGCAACATCAATATCAAACTGTAATCTTATAGGAAATCCAGAAGCGGGAGCGGCATCTCATGACCCTGTCATGCGGTGCGGCCCCGCTTTGTTTTGATTCCTTGTTTTGTGTAGGAAATGGATAGCAAACATGATGAATGAATTGATCCGCCTATTAGGGCGGGAAAAGACAACAAAAGAAGGAATCCAAGCTTGGCAAAAGGCCTCAGGCCCTTTGACAGTGACCGGCCTGTCAGGATCCATCAAAGCCGGCTTTTTGTGCGCTCTTCAAACCTTTGGTAAGGCCTCGGATCCGTTGATCATCCTGACCCCTCGAAGGGAAGACGTGCGTCTTTTGCGCCGTGAACTGACCCCGTTCTATCCGGATCAGGCCATGCGTGAACTTTATCCGCTTGGACTCATCCATGGTGAAATCGATACACGCAATGAAGAGGTCATGGCAGAACGGGCAGCTGCCCTTGAGATGATTCTCAAAAAAGAAGCCGCCATCATCTTTGTCACGGCAGAAGCTGCCATCCAGAAACTGCCAAGGCCTGATGGCCTTCTGCGGGACAGCATCACCTTGACCCATGGGGATGAAAAAAATCGTGACAAGCTCATAGAGCGCCTAGTTAAAGAGGGATATGAACGCACGGATCAAGTCGAAACCTTGGGCCAATTTTCCGTTCGCGGTGACATCCTTGACATTTTTCCCATTAATGCCAAGGATCCGGTCCGGATTGAATGGTTTGATGAAACCATCGACGCCATCCGCCGTTTTTCCTTGGAGGACCAGCGCAGCATCGGCGGCCTCACAAAGGTTGATATCATGCCCATTGCTTCTGGCGAAAAGGAAGCGGAATCCAGCTTGCTTGATTACGTATCGCCTGACCAGCTTCTTGTCCTTGATGAAGCTTCCGCGTTTTTTGAGGAAGCCAAGAAATCCTATCTTGACAACCGGGAATTCAAGGATCAGCTGTTTTCGGAAAAGGAACTGCTGGAGCGCTCCCAAAAGAGTCATCTCCTTGTTGTGAGCGCCCTTTCCCAGCCCCTTTATCAGGCCTATCCCAGACTTGCCATCAAGGTGCGCGCTGCGGCGCCTTATAACCGCAGCTGGGATCTTCTCATCAAGGATCTCAAAGGATGGATCAAAGAAGGCATCCATCCCCTCATCATGATGGGAACCCGGGACAAAGCGTTTGGGACGGCCCAACATCTTCAAAATGAAGGGCTCCCCATGACCTTTGTCCAAAAAGGCAGCCTCATCCCGGAAAAGGGAGGAGCCGTCTTTGAGGGTGGCCTGTCCCATGGATTTCATTTCTGGGATGAGAACTGGCTCCTGCTAACGGAAGCCGATATCTTCGGTTCCCGCAAAGAGCGGCGGCAGAAGAAAAAAATTCGCGGTGCCGGTCCCGCCTTGACTTATTTTACGGATATCAAGGCAGGCGACTATGTCGTCCATGATACACAGGGCATAGGCCGCTATTTAGGGGTCGAGACCATTGTTATAGATGGCATCCATCGGGATTACCTTAAGCTCCAATATGCCCAGGGTGACAAACTTCATGTGCCTGTTGAACAGGTAGGGCTCCTCCATAAATACATCGGCAGCGAAGGAACGCCGCCACGCTTATCCCGTATGGGCCGCTCTGATTGGCAAAAAGCCAAGAAAAAGGCCCAAAAAGCTATCACCATCCTTGCTTCGGAGCTCCTGCGCCTTTATGCCCAGCGAAAGATTACGCCGGGACATGCTTTTGCCCCGGATACGCCTTGGCAGAAAGAATTTGAGGACCGTTTTCCTTTTGAGGAAACGCCAGATCAGCTTAAAGCCATCCAAGAAATCAAGGCTGATATGGAAAAGCCTGTTCCCATGGAGCGTCTTTTGTGCGGCGACGTGGGATACGGCAAGACGGAAGTTGCCATCCGGGCAGCTTTCAAAGCGGTCATGGACGGCAAGCAGGTGGCTGTCATGGCCCCGACGACGGTTCTTGCCCAGCAGCATCTCATCACCTTTCAAAACCGCATGGATGCCTTTGGTGTAAGAATTGAAATGCTGAGTCGCTTCCGCAGCCGTAAGGAGCAGAAGGATACACTGGATAAGCTTGCAAAAGGGGATCTTGACATTGTTATCGGCACCCATCGCCTGATTCAGCCCGATGTCCACTTCAAGGACCTGGGCCTTCTCATCATCGATGAGGAACAGCGTTTTGGTGTGGCCCAGAAGGAAAAAATCAAGCAGTGGAGTTCTGGCATCGATGTCCTTACCCTGTCGGCAACGCCTATTCCGCGGACCCTCCATTTGGCCTTGGTAAAGGGACGGGATATGAGCGTCATCGAATCACCTCCGGAAGACCGATTGCCAGTAGAAACCTATGTGGCAGAATACGATGATGGCATGGTTAAAGAAGCCATTGAACGGGAGATCCGCCGTGGCGGCCGCATCTACTATGTCCATAACCGGATTGAGGCCTTGGACCGCATTGCCCACCGTCTGCGGGAAATGATTCCTGGTCTGTCTATTGGTGTAGCCCATGGCCGCATGACGGAAGATGAACTGGAAGAAGTCATGGTCGGCTTTTACCAAGGGGACTATGATGTCCTGCTTTCAACGACCATCATCGAGAATGGACTTGATGTGCCCCTTGCCAATACAATCATCATCGATGGGGCCGAAAACTTTGGCCTTTCCCAGCTTTATCAGATGCGAGGACGGGTGGGACGCTCTTCGCGCCTTGCCTATGCGTATTTTCTTTATAAAAAGGATAAGGCCCTGTCTGAAGTCTCGCAAAAACGCCTTCAGGCCATCCGCGATTTTACGGAACTTGGCGCTGGCTTCAAGATTGCCATGCGGGACCTTGAGATCCGCGGCGCGGGGAACCTTCTCGGGGCAGAGCAGCATGGCCAGATTGCCGGTGTAGGGTTTGCTCTTTACTGCCGCCTGCTGGAAGACACAATCAAAGCTCTCCAGGAAGGCAAGAGTCCGGAAGAGGTCCTTCACGACCCTACCATCAATATGAAGCTTGATGCGTACATCCCGGATGACTTCATCGACAACCCGCGCTACAAACTAGAAATCTACCGCCGTCTTGGCAGCATGAAGTATGAAGAACGGGAGGATTTCATGGATGAAATCATCGACCGTTTCGGAACCCCGCCCAAGGAACTCGTGACGCTGTGGCGGGTGGCTGCCATCCGGGCCCTGTGCCGAGACCTTGTAGTGGATGCCGTCACCGCACGCCCCGGTTCCCTGACGATTCGCTTCAACCCGCACAGCAAGGCCAATCCCGATGTCATTCGTGACCTTGTGAAGGAATATGTGCCGCGTCTTACTTTCAGCCTTAACCCCGTGCCTCAGCTCGTTTTGCGGACAACAGGCCCTGTCAGCGACGCCCTGACTTTTCTCGAAAAGAACCTGCCCCGCCTGCTGAACTGACAAGGAGGAACCCTATGGCCGATCGCTTTGTAAAAGGAACCCTGATCCTGACGGCAGCAGGACTTATGGTCAAAATCCTCGCTTCCGTAAACCGGATCTTTTTGTCCCGCCTGTTGGGCGGGGAAGGAATCGGACTCTATCAACTCGCTTATCCCTTATATAATCTTCTTGTGGGCATTGTCGCGGCAGGTATCCCTGCCGCCATGAGCTTGATCGTGGCCCGTTATGCGGCCCAAAAGGAGTGGGGAAGTGTGCGTCGCGTCGTCACGGTGTCTTTTCCTTTCCTGGTCTTTTTGGGTCTTGCCGTAAGCCTTGCCGCCTATGGCCTGATCCCCTGCCTATTTTCAGCGGGTCTCATCAAGGATGAACGGGCCTTCGTCCCCATGCTATTTTGCGTGCCTGCCCTGTTTTTGACCGTGCCCCTTGCAGGGTTGCGGGGCTATTTCCAGGGCTTTCAGGAAATGCGGCCTACGGCACTTTCCCAGATTTTGGAACAATTCTTCCGCGTCGCCTTTATGCTGGTCCTTTCGGTGTGGCTGCTCCCGAAGGGCCTTGCCATGGCGGCAGGCGGGGCTATTTTTGGAGCAGCTCCGGGGGCCCTGATTGGGCTGCTCTTCCTTCTTTTCTGCTACCGGCGCCAGCAGCATGCCTGGAAGCGGGAGGGCAGGGACTTGACCCTTAAGGAACCCATTTCGGTGCCTTTTATCCTCCGTGAACTGGTCAGCCTCGCGCTTCCTGTGACCCTTTCTACCCTGATGATTCCCCTTGTTGGTCTTGTGGAAATCATCCTCGTGCCGGACCGTCTTCTTGCAGCTGGCTTTACGGTGGCGGCTTCGACGACGGCTTTGGGCTATCTTACAGGAATGGCCATGCCTCTTGTCAATATGGGAACCATTCCGACCAATTCCCTTGCCTGGTCAACGGTGCCTGCCATTTCGGAAGCGCATGCCCTGGGCGACTGTGACGCTGTACGGAACAAGGCCCGTACGGCACTGCGCATCCTCATTCTTTTTACCTTTCCCGCGGCCGTGGGTATGTACCTGTTAGGGACGCCCGTTTCCCAGGTTCTTTATGGAATGAAAGCAGCAGGCCCCGTTGTTTCCGCTCTGGCCCCGTCCGTCTTTTTCCTGGGCCTGCATCAGGTGACTGCCGCCATCCTGCAGGGACTGGGACGGCCTAAGATCCCGATGGTGAACATGTTCCTTGGCCTTGCCGTCAAGGTTGGGGTTCTTTGGGTCCTTGCCGCACAGCCTCGTTGGAATGTTATCGGCGCCGCTTTGGCAACGGACCTCGGTCTTGCCCTTTCCGCCATGATGAATCTTGCGGCCGCCTACCGACTGGAAAGGATTGTCTTGCCCGTAAAGACGTTTCTGCGCGCTCTATTGGCGTCCCTTTTGATGGGCGGCGCCGTCCTTTGGGTAAATAGGACCCTACTGGTGAAGCTGGGTCTCGTAACGAGCACCTTGGGAGCCGTTGGTGCCGGTGCCCTCTTTTACGGGCTCCTGCTTCTGGTTTTGAGAGAGGTTCCCTTCCACGTGCTTAAAAAGAAAAGGAGACACCATGGATAAGAAAAAAGAAGAGGGTGTCATGGACCTGACACCGCTTATGGATGTCGTACGGACGCTGCGCAGCCCTGGAGGCTGTCCTTGGGATCAGGCCCAGGATCATAAGAGTATGCGCCGGGAACTTGTGGAAGAAGTCTATGAGCTCCTTGAAGCCATCGATGATGGCGATGTAAAAGGCATCCGGGAAGAGTTGGGGGATGTCCTTTTTCAGGTGGTCTTCCATGCCCGTCTGGCAGAAGAAGTGGGGGCCTTTACGATGCAGGACGTCATTACGGATGTGTCCCGGAAACTCATCCACCGTCATCCCCATGTTTATGGTACGGTTACGGTCGGAAGCGCGGAGGAGCTTCTCAAGAATTGGGATGCCCTCAAAGCAGAAGAGAAAAAGGAACGCAAAAGTGCCCTTGATGGCATTGCCCGAGACCTGCCGAGCCTGATGCGGGCCTATAAGCTCAGTGAACGGTCTAGCCGCAGAGGATTTGACTGGCCCGATGCAGATTGCGCTTATGAGAAGGTCAAAGAGGAAGAAAACGAATTGAAAGAAGCTATTTTGTCCAAAAATAAGGACCATGTAGAAGAGGAATTGGGAGATCTGTTTTTTGCCCTCTCCGTCTATGCAAGGAAACTGGGACTTGAACCGGAGACAGCCCTTCACCGAGCCAATGTCAAATATGAAAAACGCTTTCGGAAAATGGAAGAAATTCTTTCCGAAAAAAATAAAAAATGGGAAAATTTATCCCTTGACGAGATGATTTTGCTTTGGAAGTCGGTAAAACGGGAAAAAATCTAGCTTTTTCCAAAAAAAAGCGTGCGTTTTCATACTGTTTGTGATACCATAACGGTAGCCAAAGCGCCGAAAGGCGCAATCAGTATTGAGGAGGACTTACTTATGAACAAAAGTGAATTAATCTCTGAAGTTGCGTCCAAGACTGCTATGCCTAAAAAAGACGCAGAAAAGGCTGTAAACGCATTTATTGATACCGTTAAAGAAGCCATTGCTCAAAAAGACAAGGTTCAGCTGATTGGCTTCGGTACCTTCGAAGCTCGGGTACGCAAAGCTCGCAACGGCAAGAATCCTCGCACCGGCGAAACCATCAAAATCAAGAAGGCTACTGTTCCTGCTTTCAAGGCTGGCAAAGCTTTCAAAGACGCCGTCAACAAATAATTTTGCATGATTGCCCGATGCCGATTGGTATCGGGCTCGTTTTTGTATGGAATCGCGAGGGGAGACATCACCATGTCTGAAGGCAAACGGAAAAAGCTGAAAAGTGCCAAGGAATTGGCTCTTCGGGGGCTGGGACTGGTCATTATCCTGATTGCTGTCATTTCTCTGTACCAGCTTGGAAAACAAGCCTATGACCTTTACCTTGTCCGCAAGGAGACCGTCAAGAGCAGTGAAAAGATCAAGGCCATCGAAAAGGACAATGAACGTTTGGAAGAAGAACGCAGCAATCTCCATGATCCCAAATATGTAGAAAAGGTTGCCCGCGATGAACATAACATGGTGGGGAAAAATGAAGTTCCGCTCTTCATCGTGGATGAAAAGAAAAAATAGGGGGGCCCGCTTACGGATGGGGGCCTTCTTTTTGGTTCTTTGTCAAATGTTGGGGTGCCCCACAACTAAATCGCCTTTTAGGAACTCG